>Ga0310786_10004559_pt1 | contig 19262 bp, 7 predicted proteins | sample AusTroGonzalo_MG_FD_203881 | JGI IMG/M metagenome (GOLD analysis project Ga0310786, IMG submission 203881) | Bovine rumen microbial communities from tropical cattle in Woodstock, Queensland, Australia - Gonzalo_03 (v2) (version 2) | ecosystem: Host-associated > Mammals > Digestive system >... | reverse complement strand
CGTGTTTGCCCCCCGAGGGCAAGCAGCGTTGACCCCAGCGGACAAAATTTGATTGACCCTTTGCGGCAAAATAGAAATGACCCCCTTAAAGCGATGGCTTTTTGGGGGCTTTTTTGTAGTTTTGTATACCGTCCTGACTGACGGATTAATTCAAAACTTACAATTCACATGACAAAATTAAGAAATTTATTGCGATGTTACTTGGGTGGGAATGGGAATAAAAAGCATTTCAACTGCATTTCATGTCTCGCGTAACACAGTGCGCAAGTATGTGCGCAGGTATCAGGAGAGTGGTCTGACTTTGGAACAACTGACTGCCATGTCGGAAGAGAAGCTGCAGAAGATGTTCCTTGATGACTGTAACCGCAGCCATAAGCCCACCCCTCGCAGGGAGGCGCTGGAGGCATTGGTTCCTGACTATGTGAAGCGGCTGAGCCGCAAGGGCGAGAAGAAGTATCTTCCGCAGGCCTTCCGGACCTGCCAGGGTATTATGTCGCTGGAGGGCAAGTACGGGCTTGCACGTCTCGTGGCAGCCTGTGCCTGCGCATCTGAAGGTCGTCTCTACGGCTACAATGAGGTCAAGGAGATACTGGAGCGTGGTGATGACGTGGACTTTATGCCATCGGTGACCAAGCAGTCGCTGATGCCGTGCTTGACAGAATCGTCCACTAGTCGCACCGTATAGAACTAACTGGAGAAAGCATCAGAAAGATGAAGACCAGGAAGTAATCGGGTAAAATAAAAATGACCCCGTCAGTCAGGACTTTACAGGGGTCAAAACAAAATGGTTTTCGCGGTCAACGCCGCTTTGCCCTCGGGGGTCAAACACGCGTGGCTTTTCCAGCGTTTTTTGTTTCACTCAGAAAGAAAGGTCGTTTCTCTAGATAAGAAAAAAGTGGCGAACCGAAGTCCGCCACTTTAGTAAGAATATCTAAAGTCTGTGAATTACTTCACAACCTTGATAGTGCGAATTGAGCCATCGCTCATAACCTGCTTCATGATAACCAGACCCTTCTGAGCCTTGGCAACACGACGACCATTGATGTCGTAGAGCTCGATAGCACGAACCTTAGCAGCAGGAGTACCCTCAAGGGTCTCGATACCAGCAGCGGCATCCTCATAAGCCTTAGCATAGTCGAAGCCTGTTGCTGCACCTGTCAGCAGGATGTGAACTTCCTCCAGGAATGGCTGAGACACTGTACCAGACTTGAAGCCAAGAGTCAGAACGCCATCGGTAACAACGACATTTTCAATCAGTCGATCCCAACCGCTGTTGTCAACCTGAGTATAAGCAGCGAAGTTAACATCTGGGTTAAGCTCTCCACCTTCCTCAACGGCAGGTGTATCAGACTTCTTCACGTAAACACAAGTACCGTCAGATTCGCCAGAGTTGTCGTTAGCGCTGAACTGGATAGTGTAAATACCAGCAGGCAGGTCGGTGATGGTCTGCTCGGTCATGCAAGAAGCATGCCAGCCCATGTACAGGCAGCAGTCCTCAACATAAGGAGTCTTGCTGTTGTGAGAAACATTACCATCCCAGCTGCTCCATGCAGCAGCATTACCAGAAACATTAGTCCAACCCTCAACAACCTGAGTATATTCACGTGCATAAAGGTTCGGGTTCTTAACGAATACGGTCATGTCATAAGTTGGAGTAAGAACATTACCCTCGTCATCAAATGTACCCTCAAACAGAGTATTGTTAGCTATTTTGCCATATACGTCTGTCTTGACGTACTTCTTAACCTCCTCAGCAAGCTCGTCATCATCCTCAAGGGCATTGAGAGCCTGAGCAACAGGATAAGCGTCCTCAGCAAAGCCCAATGTCTTCAGGGTTTCAGCACCTAAGCGCAGACGCTCAACCAGAGCAGCAACACCAGTGGTGTTTCTCTTAGACTGACCAGTGGTGAACAACTTAGCAGTAGTGTTCACAATGTCATTCAGCTCAGCAACAGCAGTTGTCAGAACTGCATCGTCCTTCAGCACATCATAAGTATAGTGCTTCTGCCAGTTGGGCTCTTCCTCAGTACCGTCGTTCTGCATGACAGAAACACCATGATACTTGTTAACAAGTTCTACCAACTGAGCATACAGCTGCAAAGCAGCAAACTTATCAGCAGCGTGCTGGCGAACAACATCACTACCCTCCTTAATCAGGTTGTCATAGTTGTTGCAGAGAGCTGCGTGGTCAATCAGGGCAGCACTGCAACTGTTCAGAAGCTCAACAGCACCGTTGCACTCAGAAGGAGAAGTGTAGTTGTCCTTCTCAGCCTCAACCTTAGCAATAGCATCGTTCAGAGCAGTCTGAGCAGCACCATCATAGCGCTCGTCAGCATTGTCAGCCTGAGTCTTCTTAGCCTTATCCAGAGCCTCAGTAACAGCAAGCGTCTCAACAACACCGAAGCTGTTGGGGATATAAGCCAGCTTCACGTTAGCAAGCAGCAACTCATGCCAAGTCTCACCAGCGTCCTCACCATCAGCATTGTTAGCTACTACGAAGCGCAGCTCGTAGTCACCAGCAGCCTCAGGAGTGAACTCGATAGTGTAAGCAGAAGAACCCTTCACGGCATTCTTAGAACCATTGACATCAGGATTACAGGTAACGGTCTGAGCAAGCAGTTCTGCACCTGCAGCGTCAAGGAACTGAACCTTCAAGAACTCACCACTTGACTTCCAGCGAGCAGCATTGAAGGTCAGAGTATAAGTCTTGCCAGCCTCCATAGTCAGCTTATGCTCCTCATCGTTGAAGCCATAAGTCAGATAGTTTGTACGCATGTAGAGAGCACTGGTGAAGTCACCACCGGCAGCAAAGTCATTGAACAAACGTGCACCACCAGAATAGTTACCGCCAGCAACACGCTCCTCCATACCATCGGCAAAGAGCTTGAAGCCCTCAGGAACAGAGTTCATTGCGCAACTGTTGAAGTAGTTCAGAGGAATCAGGTCTACAGGAACATCGTTAGGATCAGGAGCACCAACACTGAACTGGTAAGTTGTGTCAGTATAGATTTCATCACTTAAGATAGCCTCAGGATAAATCTTAGTGATATTGATGGTGTGCAGACCATCCTTCAGGTCATCACCGGCATAAGTCAGAGTGAACTCTTCAGCCAGACCTTCGTTAGGTTTAACTGTCAGAGCCTTGCCATCAAGCTTAGCAACAATCTTAGAAGCGTCAGCCTTCTTGTCGAACTTCACATAGAATTCTTTCAGGCTGTTCTTAATATTGAACGAGCCCTGCTCAGGAACAGCAGCAACGACAGAAGGAGCCAACATGGTGTAAGGATAAACATCATCATAATCAGATGAAACAGATGCGTTGTAGTCAGCAATCTCGTCAACCTTACCAATAACCTGACCAGCGTTAGGACCACCAGCATACTTCAGCTGCATGTCGCCAGCTGCATTGTTATAGATAACGCGTACCTCATCGCCCTCACTGGCTGTCTCCTCCAAGAAGATATAGAAGCGACCATCAGCGAAGCCCTCAACAGAAGTAATTTCTACTGCCTTATTATTTACCAGTACCTGAGCATTCTCAGCGGGGAACATCACACGGCTCTTACCAGCAGCCTTGCACAATTCAGGAATATTGGTCTCGAAACCGAAGTCAACCTTAATGTTGTCATCAACGAACTCGGCAGCTGTACCATATTTATATATTTCGAACTTGATGTTATCGAAATAATACTGAGTTGCTGTAGTCTGATCGTTATTCAAATCCAAAGCAATGCTCTGGAAACCACTTTCAACAAGTTTTTCAGTAATAGTACCTTTAGCAGTAAAGGTTGTCCAAGCAGAAGTTGCAGTGTATCCGTTAGCAAAGTCTGAAGAGATGTCGCCACCACCGCACTTCCAAGCACGAGGAGCAGCATGACCACCAAAAGTAATGTTTGCATCTGGATTAGCAATCACATCCATAGAGAAGCGCCACTCAGTACCAACAGGCAGTACCTCAGGAAGCTTCACAAACAGCTGAGTTGACCAAGTCTCAGGAGCATTCTCCATTGACCTAATAGAAAGACCACGACTGTCGTTTACACCAACACCATCCTCAATAACAGCAGGATAAGTAGCATCACCATCACTGCTGCTACCATTGAGCACTGTAATGAACGAACTGGTGTCGTCACCTTCCATGTCGCTATTGGTCAGGATGTTAATCCAACCAACCTGCTTCTCCTTACCCTTGCGGACCAGGATCATGCTCTCGACTGTTACATTTGACCAGTTTGCTCCCTTGATAGCGTGCAAGTAAGCATAACCCTTGTCATTGACAATGGCCTTCAAGTCAACGGTCAAGACACCGTCCTTGTCAGTAAAGTACTTGCCAGCCCAAGAACCAGAGCACTTAGGATACTCAATCAGGTGAGATTCAGTCTCAGTTGCACTAAACTGACCCTCATCCTGGTCACGGTTCATCATCACACGAGGTGTTCCCTCAGTGTAAGTGATTACCAACTGGTCAAAACTTGACAGGTCAGCCCAGTTATTCACTGAACTGTCGCCATAAGGCTGACCAGTAGATTCACCAACCACCCAAGCGGGAGTGGCCGCTGTGTTCTTTGGAGCATCCAATGCCCAAAGACCAGCCTCATGCTGCCAGAAGGGAACTTCCTCCAAGGAAATCTCTTCGGCACTTACATTTGTTGCACCAAATAGCAGCATGGCTACCAGTGCTAAAAACATTTGGTAAGTTTTCTTCATGTTTGTTAATGTTTTAATTAGTTAATAGGTGAAAAATCAAAATCTGGGGGCAAAGATAGGTATATTATATTAAATAATAATAGCGAAACGTATCAGATGCTTTCGTTTTTGTCAAAGGTAACATATTCTCCAATATGAGACAAAAAACAAAACTGCTGAGACAAATTCCATGGTTACGAAAGACAAAAAGCAAACTTGTGAAATAAATATATAATATATATAATAAATAAATTGCGTAACTTTGCACCAAGAAATTTCTAACAAAACAAAACCAATTTTAACGTATGAAAACCAGAAAGCAATTTTGGAAACAATGCCAAGGCTTCAAACCGCTTCGAAAGAGATGCGGGATGATAGCAGTGGCTGTGGCACTGGTTGGTGGCGTCTCCCTAACATCCTGTAAGGAGTATGATCTCGACGAGAAATCCCCTGAAGGTTGGGGTAACAGCATTTATAGCTGGCTCGACGAACAAGGCAACTACACCAACACCGTGCGGATGATTAACGACCTGAAATATCAGGAAGTACTGGGCAAAACGGGTTCGAAAACGCTCTTTGTAGCTGACGATGCCGCTTACGAGAGGTTCTTCAATGACAACAACAACGTCTTTGGCGTTTCTCGCTATGAAGATCTCACTGAGCCTCAGAAAAAAATGCTCTTGTTTGGCAACATGCTGGACAACTCTATTCAATTGAACAGTTTATCAACTATTCAGGGTAAGCCGCTGAAAGAAGGTCAAGCTATGCGTCGTTTCTCTGCATTAGGAGAATATGACAGTGTGCCCATCCTTCGCCCAGAAGACATGCCAGACAACAAATACTGGAAACGTCATCGTGAAAGTGGCAAGAACATGGTATGTTTTGAGGACGGTACTGCTGTTCCTATGCTGTTGTTCCTGGAGGCACAATTGTCAAACAACCGCATTACCAATGATGACTACTATTTCCTATTCAACAAAACGGAAGACGCACGTCGTCAGGCTGGCGATGCCAGTGTAAACGGTGTCAAGGTCGTGGAAGACAACATTCGTTGTGCCAATGGTTTTATTCATCGCACTGCCGAGGTGGTGACACCATTGCCTAACATGGCCGAATTGATTGCCAAGAAGCCGGAGGTCAGCAAGTTTAACAAGCTGCTGGAGCGTTTCTGTGCACCTTATCCCGATAGCAAGAATCTGGCAAAGACCGAGCGTTACAACTATTTGTATAACACCAACGTAGACACCGTATTTACCAAGCGTTTCTTCAACGATAAGAGTGGTGCCGCAGTGAGTTCGACACCTGATGGACGTGGTGTTCCTGCTCAATTGATATTTGACCCTGAATGGAATTCTTACTATTCAGCCAGCGTCAAGTCAAGCGGAGAAGGTAACGCTGCCGAACAGCGTGATATGGCTGTCATGATGGTTCCTACAAACGAAGCCATGGATGCCTATTGGACTGGCGTCGGCAAGCCACTAAGCGAAAACTATGCATCATGGGACGATGTACCAGACGATGTGATAATCAAACTGTTAAATGTGAACATGCTACCTTCGTTCACTTCATCAGTACCCTCTAAATTTGATGCCATCCTGAACGATGCCAATGACCCAATGGGTGTCGATGTAGCAGATGTTGACAAGGTATGGATGGCTTGTAATGGTGCCATCTATCTGACTAACAAGGTTTACTCTCCTACTGCTTACGTCAGTGTATCATTCCCTGCACTGATTAATCGCACGATGAAGATTATCGACTGGGCTATCACCCAGTGTAAGTATAATGTCTATCTGAATGCACTTGGTTCAGACTATAGCTTCTTTATTCCCACTAACAATGCACTGTTGGAGTATATTGACCCCTGCTCATACGGCAAGAAGAATCTGCAGCTGCTCAGTTTCCGTTGGGATGAGACCAAGCGTGTTGACGAAAGAGTTTCGGCTGTTGTGTATAACTACAACCCAGAAACTGGTGAGCGCGACTCTGTAGGAACCGTCACCATGGCTTCCAACAGCGGACGTATCACCAGGTGTCTGCAGGATATTTTGGACACTCACATCGTGATTGGCAAGGTATGGGAAGGCAAAAACACCTATTTCCGCACCAAGAACGGTACAGGTATCCGTGTGACCAATCCTACCGACACGCTGAATATGGCCGTCGAGGGTAGCTATCAGATGTACGAGGGTGAACCCATTAAGATTACGCGCGTTTACGACCAGCGCAAAGATGTGGTTGGTGGTAATGGTATGAGTTATGTATTGGAAGGCCAGCCCATTATGGGTACTCGTCTGACTGTCAAAGACCAGTTGGCTGCCCATCCCAAGTACTTCGGAAAGTTCTTGGAACTCATGGAAGGTAGTGGTTTGTTTGAAAGCATCCATAACCTGGGAACCGGTAATGAAAACGACAATAAGGCCTGTGGTGGTACGAACGTGTCATTGTTCAACACCTATCATTACACCATCTATGTACCCAGCAATGAGGCTATTGAACAACTGCAGAAGGAAGGCAAACTGTCTTCTTGGGAACAGGTGGAGGCTGACCACGAGGCAGGTAACATTGAAAAAGCTACTGCTGACTCCCTGAATATTCTGAATTTCCTGAAATACCATATTCAGGATAATGCTCTCTACATCGGTGCTCAGAAAGAATCTGGAGACTTCGAGACCTCTCTGATCAATACCCAAACAAAGCGTTTCTATATGCTGAAGTCTGCGTTGAAAGACGATTCTATCGAAGTTGTTGACGCCACTGGTGCTACACATAGGGTGAATAAGAGCACCTATGTTGATGATAGCGGTACCAAGAAAGAACTCTACAACATACAAGCTCGTGAATACTTGTATGACAGCAAGGATGCCACTACGGCAACGAACTTATACACCAGTTCTTCGGCTGTAATACATCTGATTGACAGCCCGTTATCCTATGGTAATTAAAAATGAAAAATGAAAAATTAAAGATTATGATGAACAAAATAAGCAAAAGAATTCTGATAAGTCTCTCATTTATCATTTTTCATTTCACATGTAGTGTTGCCCAGCAGACTGGCGACATCATCAGTGGTACGGTAAATGATGAAATGGGACCTGTCATGATGGCAAACGTTGTGGAGATCGATGCTGCAAAACGTATCGTCGCCTCTACAACGACTGATATGAACGGTAACTTCTCGTTCAAGCTGAAGAATCCTAAAGATAAGCTGCGTATTACATTCGTAGGTTATAAAACCGTGTTGGTTCCCATCAACAAGACACATTTCGACATCAAGATGGAAGATGCCACCCAGATTCAGGAAGTGGTGGTAACAGCCAAAAAGCGCTCAGGCGGTTCTGGTCTGAATATTCCTGTCGATGAAATCTCGACTGCCCAGCAGAGCATCAGCATGTCAGAGTTCAATGGATTGGCTCTGACCACAGTTGATGAAGCCCTGCAGGGACGTATTGCCGGTCTGGATATCGTGGCCAACTCTGGTAACCTTGGTAGTGGTACTTCTATGCGTTTGCGTGGTGTGTCAACCATCAATGGTTCCAGCGAACCGCTTATCGTTGTCGACGGTAACGTATGGCAAACAGGTGGTCAGCAGATTGACAGTGACATGAACGAAGAGAAATTCGCTCAGTTGTTGAACATCAACCCTGAGGATATTGAGAGCATCAGCGTGTTAAAGGATGCTGCTGCTACAGCCATTTGGGGTTCGCAGGGTTCTAATGGTGTTATTGAAATCAAGACTAAGCGTGGTACACGTGGTAAGACACGTGTCAGCTACAGCTTCCGTCTGACGGGCACCTATCAGCCCAAGGGCTATGAGATGCTGAATGGTGACGAATACACCATGCTGATGAAAGAAGAGTACTTCAATCCTGAGATGAGTGATGTGGCCAGTAACATTCCTGAACTGAACTACGACCCATCGTTCTCAGAATATCAGATGTACAACAACAATACCGACTGGCTGAAGGAAGTCAAGAAGGTCGGTTGGCGTCAGAATCACTACCTGGCTTTGAGCGGTGGTGGTGAGAAGGCCCATTTCCGTATCGGTGCCGGTTACGACCGTGAAACTGGTTCTATCATCGAGCAACAGCTTGACCGTTTCAGTTCACGTGTCAATCTGGACTACTTCGTCAGTGACCGCATCAAGATTGAGACCAACATTGCGCTTACCTATACTAAAAATAAGAAAAACAATGGTGACTTGTTGAGTATTGCCTATACACGTATGCCAAACCTCTCTATCTATGAGCAGGACCGTAATGGTAACGACTTAGAGGAATACTATTCTATGCTCCCCACCGTGAGTCAGGCATTGCAAGACCAGTTGGGCAACAAGAACCCCGTGGCTTTGGCTTATCTGGCCAAGAACAATGAGACGAGCTACAACATCGAGCCTGAGTTCAAGTTGCGTTATAACCTGCTGTCTATCGAAGAGGAAAAGAGCCATCTGAACTACGAAGGTAAGGTGGTATTCAACATATTCAACAACTATAACGATCAGTACATGCCGCTGTCATTGAATACTCGTGGCTGGAACGATACTCAGAACAAGGAGAGTAACAAGACAACCTCCAATTCATCGAAGAGTTTCGCTGTGACAACGACACATACGCTGACCTTTACACCAGCATTCAAGAACAAGGATCACTCGCTGACCATGATGCTTCGTGGACAGTTGACGAGCGGTCATAACAGTTCGCAGAGCACGACCTCATGGGGTCTGCCATCTGGTACCATCCAGAGTCCTGCTGCACAGGGTCTTATTTCTGACATGAACACCAACAGTGGTGAGTGGCGTAGCATCTACTTCACTTATTCTGCCCACTATGCCTACAAGGGTCGCTATATGGCTGACTTCTCAGTACGTCGCGACGGTAGCACACAGTTTGGTGGCGATCAGCGCTGGGGTAACTTCCCTGCCCTCTCATTGCGTTGGAATGTCCATAAGGAGCCATGGTTCAAGAAGGCGCTGCCTTGGATTTCCATGCTCTCTGTTCGTCCAGGTTGGGGTATCGTAGGTCGTCAGCCTGGTCAGGAATACCTGTATTTCAGCACCTATGCCAGCGGCAACGCTTATATGAACCAGGGAAGTGTGCATCCTGAAAACGTCCAGCTAAAGAATCTGAAATGGGAACAGAAGGAGACCTTTAACCTTGGTGCCGACTTCGGTTTCTTAAATGACAAGATTACTGGTAATATTGAGTTCTATTGGCAGTTCACCAGCGACCTGCTGATGAGCAGCTACGGTATTCCCACATCATCTGGTTATGCTAATCTGAAATGGCAGAATGCCGGTAACATGAAGAATGTTGGTTGGGAGTTCAATTTGAATGGTAATCGCATTATCAAGTTGGGCAAGTTCTCAGCTGACTTCAATATCACATTTGCCAATAACAAGAACCAGATTACATCGATGGACGAGACTTGTCTGTCGAACCTGAACAAAGAGTTCGACCGCAACAACGGCAGCTATCTGACTCGCGTTGAGTTGAACCGTGCTTTGGGTAGTATCTATGGTTTCCGTTATCAGGGTGTCTATCAGTACTCACACTACTCTGAGACGGAGGTCAAGGGTGTCAGTGGTCCTGATGCACCTGTGGCTCGCGACAAGGACGGTAACGTCATCCTTGACGAGCATGGTCTGACGAAGCCTGTCATGTTCTGTGCCGGCTCTGTCAACTATGAGTTCAAGGGCGGTGACGCCAAGTATGAGGACATCAATAATGATGGCCAGATCAACGAGCTCGATATCGTCTACCTTGGTTCTTCTCTGCCTAAGTTCACTGGTGGTTTCGGCTTCAAGCTGAACTTTGGCCGTCTGAGTTGGAACAACCAGTTCAACTTCCGTTACGGCAATAAGATTATCAACAAGGCTCGTATGGATGTTGAGAATATGTATTCGAACAGTAACCAAAGCCGTGCCGTCAACTGGCGCTGGCGTGTTGAGGGTGACATCACCGAGATGCCACGTGCCCTCCGTCAGACTGGTTACAACTACTTAGGTTCTGACCGCTTCGTGGAGGACGGTTCGTTTATCCGTCTGAACTACACGCAGATTAGCTACTCAGTTGATCCTAAACTTCTCAAGAAGCTTGGACTCTCACAGCTCAGTTTCTATGTGTCAGCCAACAACCTGTTTGTCCTGACCAAGTATTCTGGTGCAGATCCTGAGGTCAGCTACGGCTCTATGGGTATTACTACTGATGCTGCCAAGACACCGCGCTCTAAGTCGTTCACCGGTGGTATAACGATACAATTCTAATTGACAATTGAAAATTATGAAAACGAACTATATATATAATAAGGTGAAAGCGTCCCTGAGGATTGCTCTGTTCCTGGCTTTCGGTTCTGTTCTGTTCAGCGGATGCAGTGATTTCCTTGAAATCCAGCCCATGAACTCGACAGTACTTGAGAACTACTGGAAGGAAAAGGCAGACGTAACCGCTGCAGTGAACGGTTGTTACGAAGCTTTGGCGAGCGAAGACGTTGTCAAGCACATGGCTGTTTGGGGCGAGCTGCGTTCTGAGAATGTGGTGATTGGCACATTAAATAATGCTCAGAAATACCAAAACACTTATAACAATCTCAATGAGATGTTGAAGGAGAATCTGCAGCAAACCAATGAAATGTGCAACTGGTCTAGTATTTACAATGTCATCAATCGCTGTAACATTGTATGCCACTACGCACCTGAAGTTGAACAGATTGACCCGAACTACACCTATAGTGAGCTGAAGGCTACTATCGCAGAGATGAAAACGATACGTGCACTTTGCTACTTCTACCTGATTCGTACGTTCCGTGATGTGCCTTACGTGACTGAGCCCAGCATCGACGACAATCAGAACTACGTAGTTCCTGCTTCATCGTTCGAGGTGGTTCTTGACTCATTGATTAACGATTTGGAGGTTATCAAGGACGATGCACAGCGCCGCTACAGCGTAGAGAAAGTATCCGGTAAGAGCATTTATGTGCCTGCCGAGAACAACAGCCGCATTACCCGCTGGGCCATTTACGCTCTGTTAGCCGACCTCTATCTTTGGAAGGGTGACTGGGATCATGTCGTCAAGTATTGCGACTTGATCATGGACTATAAGACTCAGCAGTATAATGAATTGATTCAGATGGATCAGATTTCAGACGTAGAGTTGTTCGATGGTATTCCCATGATCCTCGAAGCCATCAAGGGTCAGCAAGACGTAGGTAACACCTATACCTCACTCTTTGGCGAAGGTAATTCGTTTGAAAGCATCTTTGAGCTCTACTACAATGGAAATACTGGTCAGGAGAATAACTGGGTCAGCAACTTCTATGGCAGCGGCAATAACAGTGTCGGAATATTGAAGGCTTCTGAAGTCCTTATGGACGGCTTCACCACAGACCAGAATCAGATTTGGCTCTCACAGAAAGACTGCCGTGCCTACGAAAGTCTGGAGAGTGAAGGCACCAGCTTTGTGATTACCAAGTACACCCGTCCAAGGGCAAGTTTCAGCCTGCAGCGACTGGGCATGGTCAGTGTGAATGGTGGCCGTCGTTCCTCTCCTAACTCCAATTGGATATTCTATCGACTGAGTGATGTCATGCTCATGAAGGCTGAGGCACTCATCCAGCGCAGCGAGTCTGACTGGCCCGAGGCATTCAAGTTGATCAACAATGTCTATAAGCGTGCCAATAATATTGCTCCTGAGACGACAACTGGTAGCTTGAATTACGAGAGCTATTCCACGTCAAGGGTAGCAATGGAAGACCTGTTGTTTGCAGAGCGTCATCGTGAATTCCTCTTTGAAGGTAAACGCTGGTTTGACCTCGTGCGTCTGGCACGTCGTGATGGTAAGACAGAACGTCTGGTATCTTGTGCTATTCGCAAGTATCGTCAGGATATCAATGTCATCAAGATTAAGCTGACTGATCCGAACTACATCTATTATCCCTACGCTAAGAGCGAGTTAAAAGTCAATCCTTTGCTGAAGCAGAATCCTGCCTTCGATAAGGGAGAAGAAGGTGTGCTGAAGTAAATTGATATTTGAAATTTTATATTTGAAAATTATGATTACTAAGATCAATAAACGACAGTGGTTGAAAGCACTATTAGCTATTCACTGTTCCCTATTCATTAGCATAGCGCTCACCTCATGCGTAGATAATGATGACGATGTGCCCATGAACAGATATACTGCAGAGAAGATGACTGCAGCTCAGTTCCTCACGGAGAACGAACAACGTGTGGGAGATTTCATTACCCTTCTCAAGCGAACATCCTATTTCGCCATGCTTTCCACTTATGGTGACTATACGGTGTTTGCACCAAACAATGAGGCTATTGCAAAGTATCTCGCCAGCAACAACTATAAGAGCATTGACGAGATTCCGACAGCCGTCTGCGATACGTTGGCACGTACACATATCATCAAGACCAAGGCCTACTTCACTACCGATATTTCGGAAGGCTCTTTGGGTATGAATATGGCAGAGACCTATATCGAACTCTCCATCAACACCGATGCAGAGAACAACAATGCCGTTGTTCACTATGCCAACAAGGTGGCACGTATGGTTGAGTATGATGACTCTGTGACTAATGGTGTGGTACACATTGTGAACAACATCATTCCACGTACCAGTGACAAGTTACCCGATGTCATTAAAGCAGACCCAACGATATCAATTTTCGCTGAGGCTCTGTTCATGACTGGTTTGTCAGACTCGCTGATGGTTTATGAAGACAAGAATTATCCTGAATGGGGTGCAGACAAACCATCACAGGATTCAGCCTATTCATGGAACCTCCAGCTGAAATGTAAGGCTGAGGGCGCCGATCCTATCCAGTGGGTACAGAAGCGTTACTTCAAGTTCACAGCCTTCGTTGAGCCAGATTCTATCTTCAAATTGCATGGCATCAACAACGTCAACGACCTGATTGCACATGCCAAGGAGGTCTATGATGCCGTCTATCCGGAAGATGCCGGTAAGTATGACGACGACTTCAAGAGCCGTAAGAATCCGCTGAACCGTTTCATTAGCTATCACCTCTTGGATCGTGTACTACCCTACGATGAAGTCATCATGAGAAAAGACTGTTTCAAGCATTGGGACATTGACAAGTGCGATCCTGAGGAATTCTACGAGACCATGTGTCCTGGTACGCTCATGCGCTTCAGCAGTACAAATGAGGAACTCTATATTAACCGCAGAGGTCACAAGGCCAATGCTGAGGTTCCTGGTGTTCGTGTGTGGAAAAGCACGGAGTCAGGCACCACGCTGCAACAGGCTCCCAATGGTATGTATCACTATCTTGACGATATTCTGGAATACTCAACGGAAGTTCGTGATGTGGTGCTGAACTGCCGTATCCGCTTCGATTCTACTGTCTTGAGTCCTGATTTTGCCAACAGTGACCGTCCTGCCTTTGATGAAAACAAGCTAAGAGGTTATCGTCTTGACTACATCAAGAATTGGAAGGTGATGGGCGAAAAAGCTGTTATCGGTCTGCATGGTGAAGGTTTCTATTGGCAGCACTATAAGAGCAATGGTATCACTGTCAGTGGTATTTTTGACATGACCATCAAGCTGCCCCCCGTGCCATCAGGCACCTATGAGATACGTACGGGTTACACTGTGAACCCAGAGCGTGGTGTCGTACAGTTCTATTTGAACAATGTACCATGTGGTATTCCTGCCGACCTGCGCATCTATGGTCGTGACCCCAGCATCGGTTTTGTTGACGATGTGACTGGCAACGATGTTGAGTCCAGAAATGCCAATAAAGCTATCGACAAGGCTATGCACAACCGTGGTTACATGAAAGCCATGGACTGCTACTGGCAGGCTGCTGATAAAGCAAATGTACTCCGTTCAAAGGAGAACAACCTGCGCTACATCCTGACAACCCAATATCTTGACGCAAACGAGACGTATTATCTGCGTGCCCGTCAGGTATTGAAAGATCCTGAATGCTATTGGAGCTTCGACTATATTGAGCTTTGTCCGAAGAGCGTCTATGGAAGTCCAGAAGGCGAAGATACGCACTAAACAGATGAAGGATTAAAGATTAAAAAAGAAAAAGATTATGAATATTAAAAGCATAAAACAAATCCTCTTAGCAGGCATGGTAAGCTGCGGCATGGCCGCAGGGCTTACCGCCTGTTCAGAATGGAACGACCATTATGAGGGCGCCGCAGATGGTGGCGCTGTCGGTGGAACGCTCTGGCAAGAGCTAAAGGCTAATCCTCAGCTGAGTGACTTCTGTGAGGTTCTGGAGCAAACCAAAGTGTATCGTATGCACAAGAAGACCCCTGTAAGCTATGCCGACCTTCTCAGCGGTGGTCAGTCATTTACAGTGATGGCCCCACAGAATGGTACATTTAACAAAGACTCTCTGTTAAGGCTGGTACAGACTGTTGCCGGTGACTCTTCAGTAGAAAAGAGTTTCGTTCAGAACCACATAGCACGTTCACTCGTCTCATCAACTCCTAATGCCACCAAGATGTTGATGCTGAACTTAAAGTATCAGAATATGGAAAATGGCAAGGTTGACGGTGTGTCTATTACCAGTCCTAACACCAAGGCAAGCAATGGTGTGCTCCACGTTCTTGAGCGCGCACTGCCCTATAAGCACAACCTCTTCGAGTTGTTGTGCGACCATCCTCAGTTATCTGTTATCGGTGAGAATCTTCGCCGTTTCAACGAGGATGTCTTCGATCCGGATGCTTCAGTATCGAATGGTGTCGTGGACGGTGTACCCGTTTATGTAGACTCTGTTGTCTATGAGCGCAACCGCCTGTTGAATGCCATTGGCTATCTGAAGGACGAAGACTCTACTTATCTTGTTGTCGTACCAACGTCTGAGGGATGGAAAGAAGCCTACGACGAGGCCTCTCAATATTTCCAGTATGACGAGACTATTGATAAGCGTGACTCTCTGCAGCAGTTCAACACGATGCGTGCCCTGTTGGAAGATGCCGTCTTCAATATGACAGACCAGAAGTCCATCAACGACTCACTGATTTCTGTGCCATACATCAATACCCTTCAGAGTTATGCCAAGGGCAAGAAGGTGTATCATGTGTTCCAGAAACCCTTTGAGCCGGGTGGCATTCTTGATGGTGCACAACCACTGGCATGCAGTAATGGCACCATTTATACCACACCGAAGTTGTCTCTTAAGCCAACGGATACTTATTTCAAAGATATCTTCGTTGAAGGTGAGGACACTTATCTTCTCTATGATTACGACAAATGTAGCTATAACATCCGTACCGTCACTGGTGATAGTGTCTCTAACAACAAGTATTTGAGAATCAATTATGTGAATGCCACCCAAAACTGGACGGTTAATTTCCAAGTGAACAATACGCTGAGCGGCAGTTATGACATTTTTGTCATTCTTCTGCCAAAGTCTGTGTATGATCAGGAAAATCCCGACCTGCGTCCCTGTAAGTTCAAGGCTTCTCTCAGCTATCTGGACGAAAAGGGCAAGGCAGCTGAATACACCTGTCTGAATAAAGAGGGCAAGAACGAATTCGTTTCTGATCCACTACGTGTAGATACCATATTGTTGGCAAAGGATTTCAAGTTCCCCGCCTGCAACTATGGTCAGAGCAACATGAATTACAGTATTAAGATTCAAAGTTCAATCACGGCTCGCCAGACCGCTCAGTATGCCCGTGAGATGTTCTTGGACTGCATCTATCTCAGACCTCACAACTCTAAATCAGAAGAACAATGAAGAAATATATCTTTTCCATCATTATGCTGCTTGTATCAATGACGATGGCAGCACAGGATAGTTTTAAGACGGTGAAGGGACAGGTCATCGATGCTGCTACCCAAAAGCCGCTGGTCGGTGTCATTGTAGCCGCCTACGGTAACGACAAATACTCGGCTATGACTGACGAACAAGGCCGTTACACGCTCAATGTTCCCAACTATGTAAGCTCGGTGCAGATGCGTATCGATGGTTACAACCTGATGCAATGTGCCATTGCCGATGGTGTAGCCAACGGACAACTCTATAACGAGGCCTTTTCCGATGTGTATAAAAGCCTGACTGATGCTGTTCAGAGTTCTGAGGCCAATCGCTTTGCCAATACCTCTGAGGTGAGCATTGATCCGCTCATTGCCCAGCAGTTGGGTGCCGATGTGCGCTCCGTATCACGTGGTGGCAATGTCGGCTTGGGTAATACACTCCTGATGGCTGGTATCAACTCCATCAACAGCAATGCTCAACCACTGATCGTGATTGACGATGTCATTATGGACATGGAGTACAACCGTTCTACCTTGCACGAAGGTTACTTCAACAATATGCTGGCAAACCTGAACGTGAACGATATCGAGAGCGTACAGGTGCTGAAGAATGGTACAGCCCTCTATGGTGCCAAGGGTGCCAATGGCGTGCTGCTCATTAAGACCAAGCGTAACAAGTCGATGGCTACCAAGATTGACGTAACCATCAACGGTCGTTTCGACATGATTCCCCGTCTGCCAAAGATGATGGGTTCTGAGGACTACCGTCTCTATACCACAGAGCTTTTGGCCAACAAGGTGATGGACTTGTCACAGTTCAAATACCTGAACAGCGACCCCACCTATTTCTATTATAACCAGTATCACAACAATACTGATTGGAAAGATGAGGTCTACAAGAATGCGTTCTCGCAGAACTACGGCATCAACGTTCAAGGTGGTGATGACGTTGCCTCCTATAACCTTTCCGTAGGCTATTCGTTAGCCAACAGTACGCTGAAGAAGAACGACTACACACGCTTCAATATGCGTCTGAACACGGACATCAATATTGCTAAGGGATTCAATGTACGTTTCGATGCCTCATACAGCGATGTTGACCGTTCCCTGTTCGACGATGGTGCACCTTCTGAGATCCTCTCAGGCGTAATCACGTCATTAGGCTTCATTGGACTAACCAAGTCGCCATTCCTCTCACCCTATGCTTACGACAACTCTGGTAACGTAAGCCACTACTTGGCTGAGGCCGATGATTATCTGGAAGGCATGTTCAAGGGTCGTGGTCGTCTGGCCAATCCGACAAGCATCTTGGATAATGGTGAGGGTGACAACCGTAACTCATTAGGCAACCGCCTCATTGTGTTTGCCGTTACGCCGAAATATGAGTTCAATAAGCATCTGACCCTGAGCGAGCACTTTGCCCTGACATTGGTCAACACTAACGAGAACTACTATCTCCCCATTAAGGGTGTACCAACGTTTTTCGTTGAAGGTCTTGACGAGAATACCACGCTCACGAACGAAGTTCAGAGCCAAGCCTCAAGTCTTACCGCCCTGCAGAGCGATACCCGTCTGACTTGGAGAAATCAGTTTGGTGCTCATCAGGTAGGTGTTATGGGAGGTTTCCGCTACTTGAATTCCGCATACAAGCTGACAGCGCAGAGTGGTTACAATACACCTAACGACAAGGCTCCCAAGATGAGCAACTCATTGAGCTTTAAGAATACCGATGGTGCCAATGACAAAACGACTGACCTCGTTTGGTATGCTTTGGCTGACTACAACTATGCTCAGCGCTATTATGTCAACGCAGGCCTTTCTGCCCATGCTTCATCCCGTTTCGGTAAGGATGCCGATGGTCTGAAACTTGGCGGTGTTGTCTGGGGAGTGTTCCCCAGCATCGAGGCTGCTTGGGTTGCCACCAATGAGTGCTGGTTCCCAAAGACCAACCTTGTCAACTATGTGCGTCTGAATATTGGTTACGATGTCACAGGTAATGATGACATTGACTATACGGCTTCACGTAGTTACTTTGTAGCACGCAGAATGATGAACAGCGGTGTTACTGGTAAGATTATCGGCAACATCGGTAATACTGAGCTGAAGTGGGAAACGACCAAGCGCGTTACTGCAGGTATCGAAGGTAACTTCCTGAACAACCGCCTGAATCTCCGCTTCAACTATTTCAAGAGCTGGACCAACGACCTTCTCTCATTACGTCAATTGGCATGGACCAGCGGTCTGGACGCCAACTGGAGTAACGAAGGTAAACTCGAGAATAGTGGTTTCGATGTGCATGCCACTGTCAAGGTACTCAACCTAAAGGACTTCCGCTGGGAGATTGGTGCTTCAGTAGGTCACTATAAGAATGAGGTGACTGCTTTGCCTGATGATAACCGTTCCTTCGAAACCGATGTCTATGGTGCTACCATCCAGACTAAGGTCGGACAGCCTGTTGGCTTATTCTATGGTTACAAGACCAACGGCGTCTATAGTACCACTCAGGAAGCTTTGGCCGATGGTAAATATGTTGTCAAGGAGAATGGCGACAAGATGTATTTCCAGGGTGGTGACATGAATTTCGTTGATATCACGCCCGATGGCATTATCGACGAGAATGACCGTACCGTGATAGGTGACCCCAACCCCGACATCTATGGTAATATCCATACCACGTTCAGTTGGAAGAACTTCACCCTCTCGGCAGTGTTCAACTACTCGTTAGGCAATGATATCTACAACTATCAGCGCTCACTCTTGGAGGGAGGTACATACTTCCTGAACCAGACGACTGCCATGAATGGCCGCTGGACAACAGAAGGACAGCAGAC
>Ga0310786_10004558_pt1 | contig 19269 bp, 16 predicted proteins | sample AusTroGonzalo_MG_FD_203881 | JGI IMG/M metagenome (GOLD analysis project Ga0310786, IMG submission 203881) | Bovine rumen microbial communities from tropical cattle in Woodstock, Queensland, Australia - Gonzalo_03 (v2) (version 2) | ecosystem: Host-associated > Mammals > Digestive system >... | reverse complement strand
GAATCCCACTGCCGCTACCATAAAAGGCCCGTTGGTCAACCGGCTAAGACGTCGCCCTTTCACGGCGGAGTAACGAGTTCAACTCTCGTACGGGTCACCAATGGTACCATAGCCAAGTGGTAAGGCGTGGGTCTGCAAAACCCTGATCCCCAGTTCAAATCTGGGTGGTACCTCCACTAAAGCACCGCAAATTTGCGGTGCTTTTTTATTTCCTGTTTGATATATTTTCGTGTAGAATAATCTTCTTAAAGAATAGTGGGGTGATAATGGAATATGACTGATGAAATAAAGGAAATCCTTAAAAGATATGATGAGATCGAAGCTCTTATCCTTGAGCAGAAGATAGATGAGTTCGGCGACCAGTTAGGTCAGGTGCCTGAAGGGAGCGAAGCTGCTTCATTCGAGGAATACATCCAGGACATCGCAAGAGAAGAGACCGATAAGGCTACTCTGGCCTTGGAGACGGAGCCTGACGAACGACTTGGCGGTAAATCTCTCAGAGATGTTTTCGACGGCATGACACTCGAAGAAAAGATCGAAACGCTCGAATACAGCGCCGTTACTCTTGACCGCGGAGTGCCGCATTCGCTTATCGCGAGCATTGCCTGCGACGACAGGGATTCGGTAAGGGATTACTGCAGTTCGGTCATCGGAAACTCCGCCTGGACAGAGGAAGAACTTAACGATGAGAGCAAGCTTTTCGAGATCGAATATCAGAAGGTAAAGGCCTGCCTCGACGTGCTTATCGAAATGAAAGAGTTCTGCTTTGTCAAAGCAGTCATCGACCGTTTCATGAGCTATCCCAAGACAACTGAATTCGTTGCAGAGTCTATCAAGAACTACGTTATCGATTGCCCTGAAGTATCCGTTCCGATCCTCATGGATCTTATCGAAAATGAACTTGATACAGGACTTGAGGGACCTGCGGAGGACCTCGTCATCATGCTCGCAGAGATCGGCATGAAGGAGAAGTCAGAGGATATCTATCAGACTTTAAGACATGCTTTCCGTGCAATGACAAACAAGATCTATGCGGTTATCTGCCTCGCTGAATACGGTGACGAGAGAGCCGTACCGCTGATGAAGAATTACATCAACAGACATCAGGATTCCATTTCACGTGACCTGTTCTATGAGATGATGTCAGCCATTCAGAAGCTCGGAGGAGACATCTCCGACATTAACGATCCGTTTGGTGATTTCACCCGCAAATCACAGCAGAAACCGGGCAAGAAATACGGTCCCGCAGGATATAACGGAAACCACTAAGAGGCTTAAATGGAAAGCGTATTTAAATACGAAAGATCGCCCAAGCTCATAGAAATGCTTGAGCTGCTTAAGAAGATCTCCGTTTCGGATAAGATCATGTTCGGCCAGCAGAATGCCGGTCATATCGGCGTTACCATAAATGAGACCGACGGAACGGAGTCAGACTGCTGGAATCTCTGCGGAAAGCATCCTGCCGTAGTAGGCATAGACACGCTTAGTTTCCTGGGCTATGAGGGAAAGATGAACGACCTTATCAAGATCGTGAAGAACCTTCACAGGCAGGGATGCATCATCTCACTGTCTTCTCATATGCCTAACTTTACGCTTGGCGGTGAGGAGTTCTATGATTATTCTCCTAACTACACGGAAGGTGATTGCGGACGCAGGATAATGGAAGGCGGAGACCTGAACGCCAAGTATCTCAGGTTCCTCGACATGATCGCTGATTTTGCGGAAAAATGCGTAGACCTCGAGGGTGACCCTATTCCCATGATCTTCCGTCCGTTCCATGAGGACAACGGAAACTGGTTCTGGTGGGGAAAAGAGCACCTTCCCGATCTTGATTACATCGAGCTTTTCCGCTATACGATCGACTATCTGATGTATGTTAAAGGCGTTAAGAATTTTGCTGTCTGCTATTCGCCTAACGGTCCCGTCGAATCCGGACAGGACTATCTTGCAAGGTATCCGGGTGATGATGTTGTCGACATAATGGGCGTTGATTACTATAACGATCACCCTCATTTCGGAGACGGCTTCATAAGAAAGCTTCAGACTTCTATCGATCTGCTCGCACAGTGCGCCAAGCTTCACGAAAAGATAGTCGCGCTTACCGAGACGGGATACCGTGCGCTCGAAACACCGGAAGGCTATTTCGAAGGTCTGGCGCCGTCAGGCAATGCCAACACCACATGGTTTACCGATATGCTCAATGCGATCACCGGCTGTGAAGGCGGATCACTCTGCGCATACATGCTCATTTGGGCGAACTTCTCCGACACACAATTCTGGCTTCCGTATGAAAAGGACGGAGCCCGCCATGAACTTTGTGATGACTTCGTTTCATTCGCAAACAGCGCACACGTCATAATGGCTCCTGTATTTGATTTTGAAGAGGTTGTCTGATATATTGATTTTGCGCTTTTTGCGGGTTTAACTCAGTTGGTAGAGTGTCAGCTTCCCAAGCTGAATGTCGCGAGTTCGAGCCTCGTAACCCGCTCCATGTCCTCCGTTTCAGGGGGACATTTTTATTCCGTTTTACCCTTAAAAATCAGGCTTTGTTTTGCAAACACATAACAATCTGTGTATACTTGTAAAATAATGCTTATTTGATAAAAAAGCGGTAAAACAAACATCGAGGAGCTCTTCAATATGAAAGGTATAATTCTTGCGGCAGGTAAGGGAACACGTCTGTATCCGGTTACAAAACCTGTTTGTAAGCCTCTTCTTCCCGTATACGACAAACCTATGATCTACTATCCGATGTCAGTTCTCATGAATTCGGGTATCAAGGACATACTGGTAATCACACCGCCGGATGACACAAAGCCTTTTGTAGATCTTCTTGGCGACGGTTCACATCTCGGGATCAAGATCACATACATCGAACAGAAGGTTCAGCGCGGTATCGCAGATGCATTCCTTATCGGTAAGGATTTCATCGGAAACGATTCAGTCTGCCTGGCATTGGGAGACAACATATTCTACGGACCTTTCTTCAAGCGTAAGTTAAGACAGGCTGCACAGATCGTTAAAGAAGGAAGTGCCGCTATCTTCGGTTATTATGTTGCTGACCCGAGAGCGTTCGGCGTCGTTGAGTTTGACGGCAACGGAAATGCTGTATCAATAGAAGAGAAGCCTTCACATCCGAAGTCAAACTACATCGTTCCGGGACTCTATTTCTACGGACCTGAGGTAGTTCAGATCGCAGAGACCATTCAGCCGTCAGCAAGAGGAGAACTTGAGATCACATCAGTTAACGAAGAGTATCTGAAGCGCGGAAATCTGAAAGTTATCGCTCTTGGAAAAGAGTTCTCATGGTTTGACGCAGGCTCTGCCGACAGCCTTTATGAGGCAGCAGGAGCTATCCGTGCGGCACAGCGTTCCGGCAACATGATCGGATGCCTTGAAGAGATCGCACTCAAGAAGGGTTGGATCAACGAGGATGAGTTCAGAAAGCTTGCAGACTCCATGAACAAGACCAATTACGGACAGTACCTTGGAGCGCTCGCAGAGGAATTTTGATCGAAAAAAGATTCTGAAATTAAAAGACGCCTTGGAGCAAGGCGTCTTTTTGTTGTTTTAACGTGTTATCAGTAAACGACAACTTTTGTCTTGAGCGGAACTTTCTTGTAAATGTACTTGGCATCGTCTGTTGCCATTCTTACGCATCCATGAGAAATACGTTTGCCCAGCACCGGACTGAAAACTTTTTTCCCGTCATAGTAGTAAGGGATACTATGGAAATAGTATGCGCCCTTGAAACTCGAAGCGTACTTGCAACGGACGCCGCATCCATAAAGGTTCTTTCTTTTTTTCCTTAATGCGAATGAACCTTTCTTTGTTGGGGTTGAAGTTTTACCGACACCAATGTAGATAAATCTTGTGAGTTTCCAGTTCCCTTTCGAACCCTTGAAAACTGCTGCAAAGAAGTTGTTTGTGTCGCAAAGGATGAGCCAGTTTGTTTTGCTGCTGATGCTCTGTGCCTTTTCGATCATTGCATTTTTAATGTGATCTGCTGTCATGAGGGCAGTGCTTCTCTGACTCTTTATGCCTCCGACAGCGCCGGGTTTTCCTGCTCCTTTTTCCGTCAGGACGATCTGAATCGCCTCAATAAAGCGGGCATAGTGCAATACGCCTGCAGATTCACCGTTTTTGGCCCAGTCTAACCAGCCGTTGGTAACGCGGACTTTAACGCGGTAATAGATATCGTATTTTTCAGCAAGAGCGCCGGTAAGTCTGATCTGGATAATGTCGAGTTTATAGCTCTTCTTGCCGGATGTCTTGCCGTTGGTCTTCCATGCTCCCCATCCCTGCTTATAAGCGTGGGTGCGGTATTGGATCTTTCCGGATGTTGAACTCTTGATCTTGACCTGAAGTGCCGCAAGCGTCCTTTTCTTTCCGGTGCTTCCGGTAAGAGCAGCCTGGTTCTTAAACTTCTTCTCCCACTTCTTGTAGCGTGCACGCGTACGGTATTTAAGAGTAGCACCGGCAGGAGCTTTATAGGTAACAGTGGGTGAATCTGAGTTAGGATTCGAAGGATTTTCTGGTGTTCCCGGGTTTTCGGGTGTTTCGTCATCGAGAGCGATCAAAGATTCAGAAACTGTTCCGGCAGAAGATGCTGATACATTGATCGAAAAGAACGTCATCAGCAACAGTGCAGCAAGGATACTCGCTGAAACTTTCTTGAAAACGGCAGCCATATATACCCCTCCATATAAATTTATCTAATAATACCGAAACATCGCCTTTATTACAATTAAATATCAAACTTTACAAACATTTGCGCAATAAGTTATATTATTCTGCTATGGCAAAGGATGTAGAGAAAAATAAAGTCGGGAAGCCGGGAGCCGTACGGATTGTTGTTGCGGTCTTGCTTTTTGCCATCGCTGTTTTCCTGTGTTTCGGCCTCACGTGGCTCCTTTCAATCTGGCATGACATCACTTTTGACGAGATAGTCTTCTATCTTTCTGCCCCTCTCGACGGAACGTCTCAGGATGTAATGAACAGCTTTTACCTGCGTGTAGTGATGCTCTCGGTAATAGCGGTCATTGTTTTTTCGGCAACGCTCATCATCCTCAGGGTCAGAAAAAAACACGCTCTGTCCAAAAAAGTAAGCATTGCCTTATTCGTGATCCTGGGCTTTGGCCTCGGATGCCAGGCGGCCAGGGCAGTCGTCAGATACCGCGTCATCGACTATATCCGTTCAATGACCACCAAGTCTGATTTCATCGATCAGAACTATGTCGAGCCGACTTCTTCTAATGTCGTTTTCCCTGAGAAAAAACGCAATCTTGTTTATATATTCCTCGAATCCGTAGAGCCGACTTTTGCCGACAGGGCATCAGGCGGAGCCTTCGAAAAGAATGCCATTCCGGAACTCACCAAACTTGCAACGACTGAGGGTGAATGTTTTTCCGGTGACAAGAAGACTTTGAACGGAGGATATGTTACCACGGGTTCTTCGTACACTATGGGTGCTCTGGTAGCTCAGACCTCGGGAGTCCCCGTCATCGGAAGCATCGGAAATGCCGCGGCGTCATATGCGGATTCTTTCTATCCGGGACTTAGGTCGATAGGCGACATTCTCAATGACCAGGGTTACGAGCAGGTATTCATGTGCGGATCCGGCGCAGCTTTCGGAGGAAGGGCGCTGTATTTCAAAGAGCACGGCGGATATCAGATATTCGATTACGATTACGCCAGGAACAACGGTTTTATTCCCAAGGATTACAAGGTCTGGTGGGGATATGAAGATAAGAAACTGCTGGAATTTGCCAAGACAAGACTTACGGAATTGAGCAAGCAGGACAAGCCTTTCAATCTGACGATGCTCACGGTCGATACTCATTTTGAGGACGGTTTTGTCTGTGACCTTTGCGGTGATGAATTCGACGTACAGTACTCAAACGTAATGGCATGCTCTTCTAAGCAGATAAACGGTTTTATTGATTGGATGAAGCAGCAGGATTTCTATAAAGATACGACCATCGTTATCGCAGGCGATCACCCGACAATGGATGCTGATTACTGCAAACAGGTCGAGGATTCATACGGAAGACGCTCATATGTCTGCGTTCTGAATTTTGCGGCAGAAGTCGAAAAGCCTGCGCACCGTGATTATACGACATACGATCTTTTCCCTACGACTCTTGCGGCAATGGGCGTTAAGATCAGGGGCAACCGCCTCGGTCTTGGTACGAATCTGTTTTCTGATACACCGACACTGATGGAAAGATACGGCATCGATTTCCTCAGCAGGGAGCTTGGCAAGAGAAGCGCGTTCTATGACAGGATCGGCAAGTTCGACATGCTCTCGAAGGACATCCTGCGCAATCTCGATTATCTCAGCATCAAGTCGGAACTGGATCAAAGCGGCAAACTGAACCTCTCGTTCTGGGGCATAGAAAACTGCAGACAGGAGATAAAGTCCGTCAGGGGAGAATTCTGGAGTCCGGACGGAACGCTCTTGTCAAAACAGGATGTTACTCTTGGTACCGATAAGGTCTACAGCGTTACTTTTGATACGTCAACTCTGTCTTTCAGGGAGGTCCTTGAAGGCAAGATAAAGCTTTTCGCGACTGATACCTCGGGAGTGGAACATGAGTTCTATGAGACCGCTGCCGATGAGATTTCGATCGGGTATAAAGACCTTAAAGAATATCTTGAAATGCTGGGGAAACTAGGCGATGTAACCGTCCTCATCGGAGTGAAAGATGAAGCAGGGCAGGGGCTTGATCTGGAGACAGCAAAGGCTTTCGGAAAGATCGGCATAGACTGCTCGCTTTTCGGAAAACAGGGCTTGTCGTACATCGCTGTTTCAGGCAGCGGAAAGAAAACTGATGTTGCGGCAAATCACGAACTGACCTATTCAGGAAGTCTTAAGAATGGCTCCAAGTACGACATCGTTTCAGGTGCATTTAAATTCGGCAATACGTGCTCGATAATGATTGACGGAGTGGAATACGCGAAGAACCTGAGAGGCTTCAATATCGTCGTCGTCGATGACCTGAATGGCAAGGTAATAGACAGCCGGGTCTTCGACGTTTACATGAATGTGCTCACAACCGCAATGAGCGATGAGACTGTTTCCGTCGGGGTAAGATACGATGAGGAAAAGAAGACTGCGGACATATGGATGAACGGAACGAAGAATGCCGTTTTGACGGACAAGCCGGTCTACGCACACCTTTACATCTGGGACAAGGATCACCCCGCAAAACTTAACAGGGTAGAGATGAAGAAAGGCAGATACGGAACCAAAGGTTCTGAGGATTCGTTCGAGTATTTCTTCATGAAGGACTTTGATGTGAGCAAGTACGATCCAAAGACAATGGGCATCATGATCTACGTAACGAGCAGCGAATCGGGCGTCGTTATGTATAAGTTCAGATCCGTGTTTGATCTGACTTTGCCTGAAGTGAAAGGTGCCAAGCTTCCTGACGGGGTAACACTAACGGAAGAGTGATATAATCGGCATATGCCGAATTGACGGCTTCACTATAACAGGGAGGTATCCTTAAATGGCGAGACCCGTAAAGGTAAGAAGGGTTTGCACAGAACCTAAGTATACAAGGTTTGTTCCGGTCGGTGCCGAATGCAAAGATCCCGTTATCCTTTCGACAGAAGAATATGAGGTCATGCGCCATGTCGATTATCAGAAGATGACGCATGAGGAATGCGCATCGAAGATGGAGATCTCCCGCAGCACTGCAACTGAGATATATGAATCTGCGAGAACAAAGATCGCAGATGCTTTGATAAACGGAAAAGAGCTTTGCATCGAAGGCGGAAACTACCGCGTATGCGAAGGCGGGGAGTGCAGTCCCTGCAGAAAAAAAGAAGGCTCTATTTGAAATCCGGGATCATGAGTTCTCCCGAAGAAGACATCTCCTGAACGAAGGCATTTGTCTGCCCGAGATCCGCAAGATAATCGCATAGTTTTTCATAGTTTTCAGGCGAAAGCTGCCGCTTTAATTCTTCCGGCGCGCTTTCGTTTTCGAGGATATGGGGCATCGGCGTGTATTGGCTCATCAGGCTGATGAAGATGTTGTTTCCGAATCTCGATACAAGGTAATCAAGAATGTGTTTGCTGTCGAAAAGATTACCCGGCAGCATCAGATGTCTGACTATCATTCCGCGTGTCATCAATCCGTTCTTATCAAGTACGGCATTCCCTGTCTGACGGTACATCTCATCGAGCGCCATCGCGGCCGTTGTGAAATAGTCAGGAGCATTGGCATATTTTATGGATGCTTTCCGCGAGAAGTATTTCAGGTCGGGAAGATATATGTCGACCAGGCCTTCGAAAAGTTTTAGCGTTTCAACGGTTTCATAGCCCGAGCAGTTGCAGATAACCGGTATGGAAAGACCGTTCTTTTTTGCAAGGCTGACGGCATTTGCAACCGTCGGTGCAAAGTGCATCGGGGTTACAAGATCGATCGCCCCGGCGCCGCCTAAGGCGAGCTTAAGGAACAGATCCGCCAGACCTTTTTCGTCGTAAATGGTGCCGTTGCCCGTGGTTTTTGTGATCTTATGATTCTGGCAGAAGATGCACCTCAAGGAACACCCCTCGAAGAATACCGCGCCGCATCCGCCTTCACCACCCAACACCGGTTCCTCACCCTTGTGGATCATGGAAAGGTTGACCGTGACATCTGCTCCGGCTCCGCAGAAACCAGTTTTCCCGTGAGTTCTGTCAGCTCCGCACCTTCTGGGGCAGAGATAGCAGGGTGAATACGGTTCTTTGGTGTTAAGTTCTTCCATAAAGGACATTATAGCCAAAAGAACAGGCAGTTTGCGCTTTAAGTTTCGGCTTTTCTTTTTTATTTAAAATTAAGGTGTTAGTGCTAATATCTTAAACGGAGAAATGCGGAAGAATAGTGGCAGTTAGATGCGAAAGCCTTGACTTTTCTTCCCTCAAAGCTAATATTACGGCGTTAAAACGAATAGACGGATAAAAGGAACTGATAATGGAAAACAAGCTGGACTCAGTGCACTCAAGAGGCATCGTAAGATCTGCCGACACGGCGGTCGTAAGAGCCATTACGCATGAGGATATCGCAAAGCACAGCAGAAAGACCACAGCTCATTCTAATAAGCCGGCTGTAAAGGCGGAATCCTCAAAAAAGCCTGCAGCAAGATCTGCTGCCAAGGAAATCGAAGACGAAGAACCCCAGGAGAAGTCACGCGTCGTAGCGTACAGCTTCTATCTGCTTTTAGCGATACTTACACTCGCTCTCTATATCGGAATCAGGTACTATGACCGCGAAACTGCAAAGGTTAAGAGGTTTGTACTTGTTGAAGTAGGCAGCCCCGTTTCTGAGGACATGTTCTTCAATTCCCAGATGGACTTCCCCGAACTTGAAGAATGCAATCTTGATTTCTCGGGAGTCAACATCGACGTTCCCCAGACGATCAATTTCACGATCACATATTTCTGGACAAACATGGAGTGCCAGCTCGAGATCGCTGATACCACAGCTCCGACAGGCGTAGGCATCCCGCAGCAGATCTTTGCTGTAGAGGAACTCCCTGACGTTAACCAGTGCGTCAAGGACGTAAGCGACCGTACGGCAGTTACTCTCAAGTGGGGCAAGATCCCCGACTATAAGAACGGCGGCGAGTTCAAGGCTGAAGCCCTTCTTACTGATGCAGTCGGTAACACCGCATCAGTAATGGTACCCATCTCGGTTACTAAGGACAGCACTCCTCCGGTAATCTCCGGCACAAAGAATTTCAGCGGTTTCGTCGGAAGCAGCATCGTCTACAGAGACGGTGTCACGGTTACCGATGACTATGATAAGAATCCCACGCTTTCGATCGACACATCCGGTGTTGATATGAGCAAACCCGGCAAATATAAGGCTATCTATACCGCAACCGATTTCTCCGGCAACAAGACAACAGCCGAGATCGAAGTTGAACTTTTAAAAAAGCCTAAGACATACGTTGAGCAGGAAACAGTAGACAAGGCTGCCCAGAAGGTCCTTGATAAGATCCTTAAGCCCGGCATGACGAAGATGGAACAGGCACTCCAGATCGTTTGGTGGTGCAGGTACAACATCACTTATGTACACAAGGGCGACTCGACCTCAAGAAACAGAGCAGCTTATGATGCTATTACCAAGAGACGCGGAAACTGCTACGGCTATGCGTGCGCAGTAAGGGAGATGCTTAATCTCTGCGGCATAGAGAACAGGTTTATCAAGCGTGAGCCTTACAGATACAGCATCCATTACTGGAACTATATCAACATCGACGGTGAATGGTATCACTGCGATTCAACACCGAGAAAGAACTATAACAGCTACTTTTTCATGTATACTACAAAAGAGATCCAGAACTTCCATCACAGCGGATGGTACGGATACACCTTTAAGGTCGATAAGTATCCCGCTTCAGCAACGAAGTCTGTTCAGAAGAAAATAGACTACGCAAATCATAAGATCAAAAAATGACCGGCAACCTGACTCCAGATCCTAAGGCAAGCCAAAGGATCCCTGCACAGCATAACAGGCAGGGAGCGGGACAAGTATCCCGTCAGGCAGCGGTACAAAGGCAGATAAAGCAGAATAATACGGCCGGGAAAAGTGTCCCGGCCGCTTTACATGGAAGACCCGTACAGCAAAGACAGGTTCAGCATAATCCTGCAGGCAGGGAGGCAGTACGAGGCAAGGCTGTTGTGAATATAAAGCCGTCTGAGAGAAGGCCTGTAGTTACGCAGCCCGTTCCCAGAAAACCGGTACAGAACAGACCCGTTCCCAGACAGTCAGCTGAGACCAGAGTGGTTCAAAAACAGCCCGGTCACGATCATCCCGCCGTTAAAGGACAGCCTCATAGAAGGCCGGTACAGAAGAACGCACCCGTAAACAAGCAGGCGGCACCCCAGGTTAATCTTCCGGTCAAAACATTCGTCATTTTCGGTGCGATCCTGCTTGTCGGAGGAGTGCTTGCAGCGTTCCTGACTTTCTTTATCAGCGAGCAGTCGCTTATCAAAAAGAAGGTTACGGTCGAGATCGGAACAAGTGCGGATTTCTCGATGTTCATCCAAAGCGAACCCAAGTATCCCGAGTATCTGAGCACGAACCTGGATTTTGCTTCAGTAGATTACAACCAGCTCCAGTCGGTTTTCTTCACCATAACGCTTTACGGTATTGACCATGAGTGCGAACTCGTAATAGCCGATACCGTTGCACCTAAGGGCGAAGCCGTGACACAGCAGCTTATGTCGGTCGATCCGATCCCGGATGCCGAAAAGTGCGTTACCAACATCGAGGACAAGACACCGGTAAAAGTTACATGGGCTGAAACGCCTGATATTTCGCAGGGCGGCGAATATATCGCGCAGGCCAAGCTTACGGATGCTGCGGGAAACGAGTCTCTTGTTTACGTGCCGCTGTCAGTCATACGCGACACCGTTCCTCCTGTCATCGAAGGAGCCAGGGACATTTCGATAATCGTCGGAGAGTCAATCTCATACCGTAACGGTATCGAGGTAACCGATGACTACGACAAGAATCCTACTCTTGAGATCGATACTTCAGGGGTTACTCTGAACAAGGCAGGAGATTATAAGGCCATCCTTAAGGCATATGATTTCACTGGCAACAAGACGGAAGTAACGATCAACGTAAAGATCAAACCCAAGCCGAAGAACTATATCGAGCCTGATATGGTCTACAAGCAGGCCAAGGAGATCTATGAAAAGATAACCACGTCCGAAATGAACGAAATGGAAAAGGCGCTGCAGATCGTATGGTGGGTCAGACAGAACATCAGGTTCACCGTAAGGATCAAGCCGAAGTCTTGGACCGAAGCCGCATATAACGGCTTCAAGGACAGAAGGGGCAACTGCCTGACTTCCGCTTCCTGCGTAAAGGCTATGCTCGATGTTGCGGGCATTGAGAACATGTTCGTTACGAGATGGCCTTACAAGGTAGCCAAGCATTACTGGAATTACGTCAAGATAGACGGTCAGTGGTATCACTGCGATGCGACCTGGAGACAGAATTACAGCAGCTATTTTTTCATGTACACGACCAAGGAACTGCTTAGTTTCTGGCACGACGGATGGAACGGTTTCGAGTTTAACCAGAAGAAGTATCCCGAAAGCGCCACGGTTTCCGTCCAGAAGAAGATCGACTACAAAAATCACAAGATCAAGTCGTAATCTGAAAATGCCTAATATGCTATAATAAAGCATTAAATCTTTTGGAGCGGTGGTATTGTGGAACCCATTTTGTATTTTGTAATCCCGTGCTATAACGAGGAACAGGTTCTTCCCGAGACATGCGGACTTTTCCTTGGAAAACTCATTTCCATGATCGATGCCGGAAAGATCAGTTCAGAAAGCCGCATCCTGTTCGTAAATGACGGCAGCAAGGATGCGACATGGAGCATAATCACATCGCTTACTGAAGAAGATGAACACTTTTCCGGAATTTCACTCGCACATAACAGAGGTCATCAGAACGCGCTTATAGCAGGACTCATGGAAGCCCGTCTCCGTGCCGACATCACCATTTCGATGGACTGTGACGGCCAGGATGATATCAATTGCGCAGAGCAGATGGTCGATGAATATCTCAAGGGAAATGAGATCGTTTACGGCGTAAGGAATGACAGGTCCACAGATACCGGCTTCAAGCGTACGACTGCTGAGGGTTATTATGGCCTGCTCCGTTTGATGGGCATCGAGATAATCCCGAATCACGCCGATTACCGCCTTATGAGCAGCCGCGTTCTTAATGCCCTCATGGGTTATGGTGAAGTTAACCTTTTCCTCAGAGGCATAATCCCTCACATGGGCTTCAAGAGTTCGATCGTTTACTATTCACGCGCCAAGCGTATTGCCGGAACGACGCATTATCCGCTCAAGAAGATGGTCGCGCTCGCAATCGACGGTATCACGTCATTCTCGATCAAGCCGTTGAGGATGATCACGTTTATGGGCCTTTTCGTTGCGCTTTTGTCTTTTATCGGCATCATATATGCGCTTGTCAGTGCGGCTACCGGCAACATCGTTGAAGGCTGGACGTCAATGACTTGTATCATCTGTTTCGTCAGCGGAATCCAGATGATAAGCCTCGGGATCATCGGCGAATACATCGGAAAGATCTATCTCGAGACAAAACGCCGTCCCCGTTATATCATTGACGAGAGAAAAAACATGAAAGACGTATCGGAGGATTGATATGGACACATTATATGTAGTCATGCCGGCTTATAATGAGCAGGATAACATTGAAGAAGTAGTATCCTCCTGGTACACCGTGCTCGAAGGAAAGAGCCCTGAATCCAGGCTTGTCGTAGCAGACAGCGGAAGCACCGATGATACTCATGCCATCCTCGAAAACATGAAAGAGGCATATCCTCAGCTTGAGGTCCTTTCCGATACCGGAAAATTCCATGGCCCGAAGGTAATAGCACTCTATTCATATGCCATCAAGAGCGGTGCAGATTATATTTTCCAGACAGATTCTGACGGACAGACGCTTCCTGAGGAGTTCGATGCATTCTGGCAGCTCCGCAACGGCTACAAGGGAATCTTCGGACACCGTGTCGTAAGAGGCGACGGTAAATCCAGAGCTTTCGTCGAAAAAGTCGTCTGCTTCCTTCTCAAGTGCTATTTCCACGTTAAGGTACCGGATGCCAACGCACCCTTCAGACTTATGGATGCGAAGACCGTGGCTAAGTATCTTCCGAGGCTCGACAAGGATTACAATCTGCCGAATATCATGATGACAACATATTTCGCATACTACAAAGAAGAGATGACCTTCAGGGAGATCACTTTCAGGCCCAGACAGGGTGGAACGAACTCCATCAACATCCGCAAGATCGTCAAGATCGGATGGAAAGCACTGAAGGATTTCCACAATCTCAAAAAGGCAATGTAATGGCTGAAAACGTTTCAAAGAAAAAGACTTTACCGGTAAAGGGATTCATCACGGCTGTCGTTCTGATAGCCGTTAGTATTGTTATGTTCTGGCTCCTTCAGCGTCTCCTGATGCCCAAGTATCAGAAGGGCGCGATCGAAGGCTCTTTCACCGAGGAATACTACAAGGAAAAAGTACCTCACGACGTTATCTTCTTTGGTGACTGTGATGTTTACGCTAACTATTCTCCGATCAAGATGTACGAGGAATATGGTATTTCCGCGTATATCAGAGGCAACGGCGAGCAGTATATCTGGCAGTCTTACTATCTTCTCAGGGATACACTGAAATATGAGACGCCCAAGGTCGTAGTCCTTACGGTTCACGGCCTCCAGTTCGACAAGCCCCGTTATGAGGCTTATAACCGCATGACTCTCGATGGAATGAGATGGTCAAAGGACAAGGTAGATGCCATCAATGCTTCGATGCTCAAGGGCGAGACATTTGCTTCTTACGTGTTCCCGATCTTCAGATACCATGATAGGTGGAACAAGCTGACCGCAAGCGATTTCGAGCATATCTTCACGAAAGAAGTAACTTCCCACAACGGCTACTACATGAGATGCGATACATTGCCTTACGAGAATTTCCCACCCAAGGCACCGCTGTTTACCAAGACGTTTGGAAACAATGCCATGAGCTATCTCGACAAGATCCGCATGCTGTGCGAGGAGAAGGGCATCAAGCTGATCCTCGTCCGTGCACCTGTTGAGAACGGCTGGTATGCATCCTGGGACAAGAACCTGGATAAGTATGCCGAACAGTACGGCATCAAATACATCAATTTCAAGGCGGTCTCAAAAGAGATCGGTATCGACCTGACAAAGGATACTTATGATGCCGGAATCCATCTGAACATATACGGAGCAGAGAAGCTCAGTGTATATTTCGGCAAATACCTTAAGGAAAACTACGATCTGACTGATTTCAGGAATGATCCGTCCGTTTCTGCCGTTTATGCGGAAAAGATCGCTTATTATGATGCGATAAAGGCTGATCAGGAGCGTGAACTCAAGGAGTACGGGGAGCTTAAGAGCTACGGAATAAATGCCGTAGAATAGCCACAATTTTCTTGTGCACTTTATTATAAAATACGAAAGTCCTGTTAAGCATTTTTGTTGTTTAACTCGGCATGCATGGAATATGCGGATTCTGTATCATATTCTTGTTATTTTTATGGAGGTAAACTTATGAAAGGTTTAAAGATTACTACACTTGTTCTCGCAGCTGCTATGATGGCTATGCCTATCGCTGGCTGCAATAATTCAAAGAAGCCCGTTTCTTCAGGCATCAACATCATCTCTTCACAGAGCCAGAACGGTCTCAGCGGTGAGAATGCAGGTATGATCGACCCTAACGCTGCTACAAACAACTTCGTATTCAAGTACAACGGCGTTAACGTTGTTGTTAACACAAGAATGGAAGATATCGAAGGCAAGTTCGATTCCAAGACTTACAAGAAGACATCCCAGGTTTCCTGCATCGGCGCTGCCGGTACTGACTGGGTTTACACATTCAACGGCGGTTCTTTCGTAATCGTTGCTACACCTGCTGGTAAGGATTATTCAATCTACCAGATCATCCTCGCTGACGATTCAGTTTCTACAGCTGAAGGCGTTTGCGTAGGCAACACTGTTGATCAGGTTAAGGCAGCTTACGGTGAGCCTGTTAAGGATAAGAGCGATGAGAGAGTTTACATCTATGAGAAGGGTACATCCACTCTCATGATCACATTTGAAGAGGATGAGAACACTCAGAAGGTTACAGTTGCAAGCATCATGTATCAGGGAGCAATTGCTTAATCTTGGCTAACGTAAAGAAGAAAAACGGATTTAGTTTAATAAGTTTCCTGGGACTCGCAGTCATGCCGCTTCTGGCTGGCGGAGCCCTGGGGGCTTACTTTGCTTTCTGCATGTATTCGAGCTTCATCAGTAACATTGATGCTGCTGTTCTCTCAGAAGTTGAGATCGAATACGGCCATCCGATCACGATCGATTCTTTCTTCACGAAAGTTCCGGTCAACACTACGTTTATCACTGACATCAACCAGATCGACACAGGTAAGCTCGCTTCCTATGAGATCTGGATGGATTGCGGCGGACATGCTGTTTCATCGGTCCTCAAGGTCGTTGATAAGACGGCTCCTACCGCTACTGCAGTACCTGTTGATATGTTCTGCGGCAAGGCACCGGATCCTGAGACCCTTGTTAAGGATGTCTTCGACCTTACTAACGTAAAGATCGAATATGCAGAGGGCACTCCGAATCTTGTCATGAATTCAGGCAAGATGAACATTCCGGTAAAGCTTACCGATACCAACGGCAATTCCACGATCGTTACAGTTCCTTTCGATGTAAAGGACGACTACACTCCTCCGGTTATCTCAGGAGTCAGGACTTTCGAACACGTTGCCAAGGATAACGATAAGATCACGAAGGATGATTACCTCGACGGCGTTACTGCTACTGATGATTTCACCACGAAGCCGAAGATAGAGGTCGACTATTCAAAAGTTGACCTGAAGAAGGTTGGCGTTTATCCCATAAGATATATTGCTTCCGATAAGGCAGGCAACAGAACTGAGGTAGAGTCAAGCGTTACCGTATTCGCAACATATAACGGCGGTGCAACTGCAAGCCAGAAGGATATCAAAAAAGCACTTTCTCTTGCAAAGACTCAGCTTAACAAGATTACAAAAGCTTCCGACACAGACGTTGTTAAGGCGATGAATATCTATTACTGGGTATATCATCACATCTACTTCTCAACCGGTGCATCTCCTTATAAGGGATGGGCAAAGGCAGCCGTCAGGGCTCTCACAAAGAGAAGAGCTTCATGCTACGGAAGATCCTGTGCATGTAAGGCGATGCTTGACGCTTGCGGCATCGAAAACTTCCTCATCATGAGAAAGAAAGTCGCAGGTCTGAGAATCCACAACTGGAATCTCGTTAAGCTCAATGGTGAATGGTATCACTGCGACGTTCAGATATACATTGCGGGACTTGCTCCGAAGGGCTTCTTCTGCTTCATGATGACAGATAAGGAGATCGCAAAAGCTCCTACGAACCATCAGTACAAGAAGAGCGCGTTCAAGAACATCAAACGAGCCACGAAATCCGTCCAGAAATGGATCGACGTATATAACGGTAAGATTAAATCGGGCTTCCCATATAAGAAGAAATAGTAATAATTTACAGGGAGTCCTTCGGGGCTCTCTGTTTTTATGAATAAGAGGTATAGAAATGAATAAGACAATCAGGAAAACGATCGCACTCGTTATCGCCGCTTCTGTAATGACAGTCATGGCAGCCTGCGCTCCCAAGGCAGAAGAGAATAATGCTCCCCAGCTGATCTCGGGCGGCACAGCCGCAACTGTCGCAAGCAAAGGTGCAGACGTTAAGGAATCCGCAGCTCCTGCTGCATCAAGCGATGTTTACGGCTTGAATTACAAGGGAGTGCTGGTTTATCCCGGCATGGATGCCGACGAAGCCATCAAGGCGCTCGGCGAGGGTTATGTTAAATCTCCCGACATCCAGTCCTGTGCTTTCAACGGAATTGAAACATCATACGATTATAAGGATTTCGTTCTTTTCGTAGATAACCGCGACGGCGGCAAGTACAAGATAAATACGATCGACATCAAGGCTGCTACAGTTGATTGCGGCGGAGTCAAGATCGGTTCATCCATCGAAGACGTTAAGAAAGCATACGGCAATCCGACTTCAGAAGAAGTTTACGGTCTTTGCTATGAGAAGAACAAAACTCAGGTCCAGTTCGTCTCAGTTGATGAAAAGACAATCTCATCGATACTCTTTAAGGCCGTCTGATAAGTATCAGTTTCAGAAATGAAAAAGGCTCAGAGGGGAAAGAAAAAAGCCAGAAAAGGATTCAGGATCGTGCGCATCTGCATAGCAATCCTGTTTTGCCTTGCGGCAATTGCAGCAGCCGCGATTGCGGCGGCAGGTGATTTTTATACCAAGCCCCTTATAACTGATGTCACCATTGAAGCCGGGAACACTTTTTCCATAGATGATTTCTTTGAAAAGACTCCTGAAGACGCAAGGTTCATAACCGATGTCAGCGGGATCGACACTAAGATCCCTGCCGTTTACGGCCTCAAAGTAGCTTTTGACAAGTATTTCAACCAGGAAGTCAGACTTACAATCCAGGACACAACTGCGCCTACCGGAAAAGCTGTTAAACAGGAGTTCTTTACGGTAGACCCGTTCCCGGAAGTCGAAAAGTGCGTTACGGATCTTTATGACCTTAACGGCATCGCTGAAGTAAAGTTCAGGGATGGAGTTCCCGATGTCAGCGCCGGTGGTGATTTCATCGTGCCCGTAGTCGTTACCGATCCTTATCAGAATTCAACCACGATCGAAGTCCCGGTGCACGTAACGAAGGACTCAACTCCTCCGGTCATCACGGGAATAAAGGACAACCAGATGGTCAGGTCCGGAGACGAGATCGATTTCAGAGAAGGCATTACCGTTACTGACGACTACGATCCCGAGCCTGTTCTCACGATCGATGCTTCAAAGTTCGATTACAACAAGCCCGGTAAATATACTGTTTTTTATAAGGCTACCGACCGTTCAGGTAACGTTGCGGAAGCCAAGATCACTCTTGAAGTATGGCAATCCTCAGCTTCTGATCTTAAGACCAAAGAGGCATACAAATATGCCGACCAGATCCTCAAAAAGATCAAGAAGGGCAAGAACAATGCTGAGTATGCAAAGAATATCTACAAGTGGGTTTGCCACAACATGGTATACCTCGGAAGAGCGGGACACCCGACATTCGAAAAGGCTGCGCTTGCAGGATTCAAGGACCGCAAGGGCAACTGCTGGGTAATGTGCTGCTGCTACAAAGTATTGCTGGACCGCGCAAACATTCCGAATCTCATCGTTGCGAGAGCCAACAGCAAGGTTACGAGAAGTAATCACTATTGGAATCTTATTTATGTAGATAAGGGCTGGTATCACTGCGACTGCACTCCGCTTTATCCGTTCTTCATGAAGATCGATTCACAGCTTGATGATTTCCATACATTCGAATCCAAGCTCTATCCGAAGCGTGCGACCAAGAAAGCCAAGAGCACAAAGGGTTACTACGCCAAGAGGGCAAACTGATTTTTTTGAATCTTCGAGCGAGGATAAACGAGAATTCGGGAGAATTTTCGAGGAATCGGGAGAATATCGGAGATTTTTCGAGAAAAATGCTTGACATAACATGGGTGCCCGTATATTATATGCAGGCTGACATGGTAAATATGTCTGTTTAGACATTTGGCCAATACAGAAAGAATAATGAATTTCAAGGAGAAAACAACATGGGT
>Ga0310786_10004557_pt1 | contig 19270 bp, 22 predicted proteins | sample AusTroGonzalo_MG_FD_203881 | JGI IMG/M metagenome (GOLD analysis project Ga0310786, IMG submission 203881) | Bovine rumen microbial communities from tropical cattle in Woodstock, Queensland, Australia - Gonzalo_03 (v2) (version 2) | ecosystem: Host-associated > Mammals > Digestive system >... | reverse complement strand
GATGCCAGATCTTTTCATAACGGGCATCGGCTGTCTGTAATTCCATATTTGCATATCAATTTAAATGAACATGCAAAGGTACTGACTTTTCAAATACGAGTCAAGGCGTCACAACGGATACGCTTACTTAGGTGTTGGGTGTTAGGTGTTGGGTGTTGGGTGATAGGTGATAGGTGTTGGTTGTTATACCTCTGCAGCGGTAGCCAATTCTTCTCTCTTCACTCTTCGCTCTTCACTCTTTACTCTTCACTCTTCACTCTTCACTCTTCTCTCTTCACTTTCAACATTGCAAAGGTATAAAATAATTCTCACATAGCCAAATATTTACGCTAAAGATTTTAAAGAAAAGATATAAATAAAGTTAATCGATGAGTTTTGAAAGAAATGACCAAGAATGACCAGAAATTTAATCCCATTTCTTTCAAGAAAATAGAGCACCGAATAACCCTGCGTTATTCCGCAATAACCCACCCTTATCGCGCGATAAGGGCGGGTTATTTAAAATCTACGGTTACGAATCAATCTTAGCGTACTGGCCGTTGCGAATGCGTTGGACTACATGGTGACGGCTGACGAAGTTGCCGAGATAGCGTTCGGCTGACTTCCATGGAATGTCGAGAGCCTTCGCCTTCTCCCTACAGTCGGTGGTGGTGAACTCCTTGGCAAGGGCGGAAAAGAGCGTTCGTTCCTGTGCCGACATGGCAGCCACGGCTGGATTGACAGCTTCGTCCTTAGCCAAATAGTTGCTGTAGATATGAGCCGTATGGTCTATCAGGCAGTTGACTATGGCCAACGCGGTATGAAGGTCACGGTCATCACAGACAATCGCCTGCGACTCTGCCGACAGATGCGGCTGATGCTCATAGCAACGAAGCACGGTGAGAATCATTGCCAGGCGGAAGGCTACCAAGCCAAGACGATAGACGAAAGCATCGAACGATTCGCCATAAAGACCGATTTGTTCTGGGAGCAGCGGCTTGAAGAAATCGTTGAACTCGTTCTCCTGCTGTTTGCTCAGTACAATCTGTACGGGATGGTCAGCACGTTGAAGCAGTTCTATGTATAACTCCTGATAGAGCTTGCCTACCTCATATACGCGGTCAGCCAGCGGTTCGCTGCCAGAGGCAAAGGGGTTGAGCCACTCATGACCGCCCTTGAGGTTATAGAACAGGAAGCGCGAGGCCAGTCCGTTCTCCACCTCATTGGGCGACAGCAGCAGAACTATCTGGTTGGGCGTACAGGTAAGAAGGGCTGCCAACTGGGGATGGTCAATGCTGACATGCTCGTTCTCCGTGCGTCGCGAATAGTCAATATGCTCATGGTGGAACGCCTTGCGCAAACCGTCGCTGTAGTTGCCGTATTCTTGCTTGAGCGCCTGTGTCAACGTATCGGCTTCAGTCTCGAACATGATGCCCCGCTCCCCATTGTCGGCCAGTGCCTGCTGCCACGAGGTCGATGACGAGTTGGCTGGTACAAATAGCGAGTGGTACTTAGGCTCCTTGGGCTCCTGCCGACCGGCACGCTGCTTGCGGTCGAGTGCGTTCCATTCTGAAAGTTGCTGTTCATACTCGTCCTTCTCCTGACTGTACTGACGGCGCAACTCAAACTCAATAGGCATCACCAGCTGTCGCACGTCATCGATGATTCCCTTGCGGGCACCCGATGGCGCATCGATAATCAGGTAGAAGGGCGTATGCACACGCTTCTCATGGTAGATGCCGAAAACGTTGGGCATCACTCCCGAATAGAGTAGCAGCGCAGGCAACAGCATCTTGTCGCGCCCTTCAGCATCGTCGCTCATCAGGACCAGCATGCGAAGTAGCACGGGCAGATTTTCAGGGTCGAGTTGGTCGGTGATGGTCTTCGAGAATTGAGCCGTCACCCTCACTTCCCTCACTCCCTCACCGCTGAGGGAATTGTTAGCGTTTGGCGTAAGCGTTGTATTTTTTCTATTACTAACATGCTTATCACCAACAACTTGTGTGCCACTTCCATTCCCTTTCGCGCCAGCCTCCGTTGCTTCGCCCTCAAGGTGAGGGATTGAGGGAAGTGAGGGAAACTGACGGCTGATGGCGCTGAGATCCACTCCAGCATCCTGTGCCATCTTGTAGAACGAGGCGATGGTTGTACGCCCGTCATTCTTGCGCAGACACTCCTGCCACTTCCGCTCACACTCACACTCTCGGTACTTCGCCGATGGGGCGCAGAGCCTATGGTAGAGGTCACGTCCGCTGTCGCCCAAGCCATTGGCCAGTGCGAAGCCCAGCTGAAGATAGTCCTCGTACGACTCTGCAATGTTAGCCCCTCTGCGCAGCAGTTCCTCGACGGTGGCCGTAGCCTTGGCCAGCTCGTCCCCGAAGGGAGAGCTGGTTTGGTCGGTTTTCACTGGGTCCACCTCAGCGTGAGGCTTCTCGTTTACATTCTCGGAATTCGCCCAAGCTAATGGGTCGAAAGAAAAATTGTTATCCATCATCGTTAAAAATATTCTATTAGTTCGCTTTTCAGATAGGCATTCTCGTCATGTCCCAAGTAACAAGCCCTTGACACGTTTGAACACGACTTATCGACTTGTTCGTCGGTCAGCTGATAGGTAGCCATGAGATAGTTCCGAATGGCTTCAAACCACGTCTTGTGGTCGCATTTCGTTAGGTCAATCGAAATCCACCATTTCAGACCGTTGCCCGAGGGCGAACGGAAAAGCAAGAGTGTTTCGAACATCGGGTTATTCTTCAGTTTCTCGAACAGTTCTTCGACTCTTTCTCCCAACTCATCCAGATCCATACACATGATATTAGAATGCTGAATGAGCGACTGGTCATTGCAATAGGCGAAAACGCCTGATGGCGTCACGTAGTCGAAATGAATCCCCTTATAGGCTCGTCGTTCGTTCTTGTCGGCAATAGCCCGAAGACGCTCTGTCTCCGGCAATGCCCACCGCCCGCGAACATACTGGTAAACCTGGAACAGCGTCACGGGTTGCGGTTCCGGTCGTTTGTTGGTGATGGGCTTCCGGAAGAAGCTCATCTTCACCTCGGCGGGATTCCATCCCCCGACGGCGTTGTTTTTTGTAAACTCATCCATACTAATCTGATGTTTTGTTGTTGGAGGTTTACTCTCTCGCACCAGCGGACTTCGGCATAGAGAAAATTTCACCTTATCCGCCGTTCCTCCTTGGCCCCGTGCTCAGGTTTGAATGCCGTGGGGTACAGAATTCTGGTGCGAAGATAAGAAGAAAGAATGAGATTATTGGGATTTTTAGATTTGGGCTGTCAAAGATTTCACAGATGTCACAGATGTCATCACATCTGTCACAGATGTCAAGAATTTCAGAATCTCGTTTGGCTTTTTTCGTTCATCTTGTTTAGAACCGGTTGAAGGGATTCTACCAAGGGCTGGCAATCATGTATAAGTTGCCACCTTTCCTTTTTATGATTATCCAAAGGACTGTTATAGCACTGGTAACTACGCTTGATATTGTTTCCATTGGTATCCTTTCGTCTGCCCATAGAACTAAGATATGAGCCTTCTTCTTCCTTTCCTTTAAGGATTTTGTGAAGCAACAGGTCATACTGTTCACGGGTCGTGTTGCGGCTGGTGATATTATAAAAATTCGACAAGAAACGGAGTGCATCGCAGTAAATCCCTTTATTCTTTTCAACAAGTGTCCATGTATCAGTGTTCAGTTGATATACATACATGTCAAAGACTTCTTGCGACACCACAACAATATCTGAAAGTTCTTTGGGTAAGTCTGTAAGAAGAACACGATAATACGCAATATCCTCTTGGTTGGCAGACATGGATTGCTGATTGAACTGAGGAGGAATGGTTTCTATAGCTTTACTAACGATAGGGGGCTGAGTTATGGTTTCTAATTTAGTGGATACGTTGGATTGAAGCATCTTTTCTATTAATGCTTCCTTTTTCCTTTTCGCCTCAATTTTTCCCAATGCCATTTTCTGAATGTCTTTCAGTCTAAGAGCGAATTCTACAGCTTGAGTTGTTAGTTGAGCGTCTTTCAAATTATCATATGAATCAAGCATGTGATGTTTGTCCTCCCATGCCGCCTTGATCCATTCTGCAGCAAGTTCAATCAGTTTCTTTTCTTCTAAGTAAACAAATAAATCAAAAATAAAGTTGCTATTCCATCCACGAGTCACCTCTTCCATATCCATATCAAGAAATTCAGACCGACATTTCATATAAATGTCGGCAAGCTCTTTTGCGCTGTATATGTTTTTGGGGGCAGCAGCGCTACTGCTTGACTGGTGGAAAACGGTTGAGGATTCTTGTTCCATAGGCCGTTATACTGAAATCTCAATCATGTGTGCAAAGTTAGACATTTTTGACAACTTCTCCAAACTTTTTCTTTAAAAAGTTGTCTATTTTGGCAAACAATTTGATGCTTGATAGCGTAAATCCTCTCTTTAGCCCCATAATCTTCACTTGTCTTGATTTTTATATAATAATGTGTATTGGATAAACCTGTTTGTAGAATCCCATGACACTCCTGCTTTTACTACTATTTTCGAAAGATTATTGAAAAAACTCGACAAATAATTTCCCAAATTGAAAAATATTCGTATATTTGCAGCGTGTTTCGAATGAAACCAGACTTTTTATTGCTCAATTCTCTGCCGAACTAGCACCTCAAACGAGAAATAAGAGCAAATTCAAATACCTATGGAGTATGCGCTTTAAGCGTAGACTTTCCCATAAGGTATTTGAGGCTGTGCTAGGCCTGGCAGAGATATGGCAGGTCTGCGCTTTCTTTATGTAGGTTAGTGCTACTGTCAAATTGAAACGTAGTTTTAACCTTATGCAATAAAGGAATGAAAAAGATAATCAGAACTACATTGTTTGTTGCCATGTTAGTAATAGCTATGGTCTATTTGGATATGAACACATGTAACTTTTTTTACTAATTACTAATCATTAATGTATTATGAAAAAGATTTGTCTTTTATTGACACTATTTTTGCTTAGCTCGTTTGCTTATGCGCAGCGTAAAGTGGAAATAGTAGAACCTGTAAAGCAAAATTTGGCAGATACAGGTGGGAGAGTTATTAAACGCAAGGTGGCTATAGGCCGTTTCAGCAATGAAACGCAGTATGCTAAGGGCATTTTCTACGATAAAGAAAATGATCCAATGGGCAAACAGGCATTAGACATTCTGTCTGCTAAGCTTGCTGCATCAGAGAAATTCCTTTTGTTGGAGCGTAGTGATTTAGCATCCCTTTTGGAAGAGGCGAAAAAGAGTGAGAACGGTCTATCTACGATTGGAGCGGATTATATGATTATTGGCTCTATCACAGAATTTGGTCGTAAGAATGTCGGTAAATCTGGTACTTTCACAAGTGTAAAGACTCAAATCGTTGAGGCAGCTGTTGCAATACGTTTGGTTGACGTAGCAACCGGACTCATCATTTATTCAGATGAAGGAAAAGGCTCGGCAGAACTTACCACTAAAACGACTATGGGCGTTGGTGGAAAAGCTGATTACGATGCAACGTTGAGTGATAAAGCTATTTCTGAAGCCATAGGGCAGCTTGTGGAGAACATAATCAACAAATGTACTGACAAACCATGGAGAACCTTTTTCCTTTCCTATGATAGCGATGCTCAGTTAATTGCAGGCGGTGCAAGTCAGGGTATAAATGTCGGTGACACATTTGCTGTAAAGACTAAAGGAAAGAAGGTCAAGAATCCTCAAACAGGAGTTATGATTGAACTTCCTGGCAAAAAAGTAGGAACAGTAACAGTTTCGGCTACAGGAGGCGACACCCCCGAGACAGAGTTTTCTTTTGTTTCCTATAAGGAAGAGGGGGCTGCTATAGATCCCAACAAATTGACAGATTACTATATAGAAGAAATAAAATAATAGATTGTTATGAAAGCAAAAATAATATTTTTCGCGATAGCTATTGCAACCCTAATAATTGGATGTAAAGCGAACTATCCCGTTGCACAACAAAGTGGGAAAGAAGATATGGCATATTTGGTATTTGTCGGACCTTTGCAGACATATGGTAATGGTTCTAAACCTGTACAAGTCGATGTTGACGGAACCCAGTTTGAAGCGAAAGTAGTCAAGCCCAAAACTGCAAACAGAAAAGGAACGCAATATGGCGTTGCTACTGGTCGTAGAAACATTACTGTTACTTTTAACGGGAATATAATATACAAAAAGCAATTGTTCTTATCAAGTCAAGAAACAAAAATAATTAATTTGCCATGAAGAAAATTGTAATTTCAGCCATTTGCGTAATGGCATTAGTTTCGTGTGAAACACAGCAGTCGCTTTATTCATGGTATGATTCCGAAGATGCAACATACACATATACAAAGCGAGGTACTGAAGAAACGCTTACGAAAGCGATGGCACAGTACGAAAAAGTGATTAATAAGCAGAAAGGACTCCGTAAAGTAGTACCTCCTGGAGTAAATGCAGAATATGGATATCTTCTGTGCAAAGCTGGGAAGAAAGAAGAAGGTTTGGCTCTCCTTCGCGCTGAAATAAAAGCCTATCCTGAGTCTGAAAAATTTATTTCGCGAATCATTAAACAGTTGGAAAAATGAAGAAATATATCATTCTTGGCTTGGTAACATTATTAATGTCATCATGCGCAGAGCAGATTACACGTGTCGCTCAATATCCAAAGATGTATGAGGAGAAGCCTGTTGCAATTGCTGTAATGCCTCCTATTAACCAGACGAATCATGTAGAAGCTAAAGACTACTTTTATACCACGCTCTATGCTCCATTGTGTGAAAAGGGGTATTATGTATATTCACCTATGATGACTATGGAGATGTTCCAATCTGAAAGTGCATATGACGCAGAGCAGTTCATAGAAGCAGATCTTTCTCAATTTCGCAATGTTCTTGGAGCCGATGCAGCTATGTTCACTATTATAAAATCGTGGTCAAGAAGTAAAATTGGAGGAAAGTTAACTGCAGGTGTAGAATACATCCTTCGCTCAACGAAAACAGGTGAGACACTTTATAGGAGAGAAGGCTTAATAAGCGTTGATACTAGTGTTAACAGCGGAGGAAGTAGTCTCTTTGGCGCATTAGTAGACCTAGCAGCGACTGCTATTTCGACCGCAGCAACAGATAAGGTTGTTGCAGGAAGAAGATGTACAGTATTCGTGTTGAGTGATATGCCAGAAGGGAAATACGGTATGTTATACGATAAAGACCAACAGAAGCCCGCAGGTAAAAGCTACGTTAAGGCAACGGTCAAATAATATTACTAAACATCATCCAATTACGGCTTCCTCTGATAACCAATTCAGGGGGAGTCGTTTTTCTTTTTATTTCCTTAACGTCGAACGTTTGAGCGGGATTGTGGTGTGGGTGCACACTAGAACCGACCCTTCTGTGCACAGAGGGGAGCCGATTCCTATTATTTCCTTAACGACGGACGTTTGAGGGGGGATGTCGTGAAACATGAGGCGGGGCTCATGCACTCTTATCTGAAGAATCGAGGAGAATGGGTGTCTGTGAATACGATATCAACAACGTAGAGCGTTCGGGTGTTGTACCAGTATTTTATCAAGCACTTCTTGTTTGAAATGAACACGTGTATCTCGTGTTTGCTGGGGATGTCGGTCTTTCTGCCGATGGTGGGCATCGTGCAAAGGCGGTCTATATCGTTCCAAAACTCCGTGAGCAGTGTCTGAGCAAAACTAAACATGAACTGTCCTTCATACCAAGCTATTTGATCTTGTAGCTTGTCAGATGCTTTTTCTGATATTTTCAGACGGAGATTTTGCATAGATTACGCAAGTGTTCTACTTCCTCATCGCTGACGTAGCCCTCCTCGTCGTATGCGTCAAGGGCTGCAGCCTCCTCTTCGGGAGTGGCAAATACGGGTTGCTCAGGAGCCTCATACAGATAGAAGTCATGAGCCTTCATGCGTTGGAAATCCTCCTCAGTGAAAGCAATCTTTCGTGCTATCTCCTCAGCGCGGCGATAGCGATCAGCTTCCCTGTCTTCTGTTTCCTGATCGATGATGGTCCACCCGTTGTCACGCGACAGATGACGCAACAGGGCGTAGTCGCTCTGCGGTATGGCTAACTGGACAGTTCTTCTTTGCGTATTCATAATGAAAACTTCTTTCTCGCTGCAAAGTTAAGGAGTTTTCCTGAATCTTCCAACTTTTCCTAAGACTTTTTGAAATATCAGCGAATAATCCTGCCTCTAAATTTGCATATCTCAGGAATTTTTCGGAAATCGCTGGGGATCTTCTTGATTACAAAATGATCACTTAGCGCTCGCTCCTTGTCCTGCCGCTCAAACTCGGCAATGACAGTACTCTGCGTGTTCTGTGATATAATATCTATTTGTTCTGCCATGATGAAAAATATAATTGTTTTCTTTGATGTTTCAGGTTTTATTCTTAATTTTGCAGTCGAAAATCAAAAAAGAAACGATATGACTGCTATACAAATGCGACTCAACGCAGAACTCTTTGGAGCTCTCCAAACCATTTCGGGCGATGAAGGTCTGATGAAAAAAGCCGTTCGCTCGCTCAAGCGTCTTGCCATGCAGAAAGAGGCCAAAGATGCTGATGTGATGTCGATGGCAGAGCTGGAGGATATTGTGCGCCAGGGAGAGAAAGACATCGCCGAAGGTAATTTCCAACCCGTTGCCATTGATGACCTATGGAAGTAGTTCTGCTGAAGGAATCGCTGGGGACTTCTTGATTACAAAATGATCACTTAGCGCTCGGCTTTCTACGTCCCTTTGGTTCTTGTGTCCTAATGATATTGAAGTTAAGGAGTTTCCTGAATCTTCCTTGATGATTGATTGTCTAAATTCAGTATCTCCATCATCTCAGCCGGTGTAACCACAATAGGTGTCTGAGGAAAATGTTTCTTATTGCCTGTCACCAGATAGGCATCATTCTTTGACAATGCAACTTCATAGAAAACAATATCCTTTGGATCAGGAAATGACTCTGAACTATGAATACGCTCAGCGCTAATGCCAAATTTCTGCACTGTGTTGATGATAGCATCGATAGATTCTGAAGGAAAATGGAACTTATCACGATGGAGTACATCTTGATATTCGTTAATGATCTCTTCATTGTACAATGGGCAGATGCCGCGATTCAACAGCACATTTATTACCAATACGGTAGCAGAATCGGAATGGCGAGACAAAAGTGCAGCAACAAACACATTTGTGTCAATAACGGCATAAATCATTTCTGCTGTCTCCTTTCCTCGCGAGCCAAACGGATCTCTTCGTTGATTTCATCAAGAGTCATCTCAGGGAACTGACCACTTTCAGCCATTTTGCGCATTTGCCGGAATGCTTCAAGACCGCTCATCGATTTAGTTTGGGGAGTTGCTTTGATTTCAAAGGGGATGCCACGAGTCTTTATCGCAGCATTAACAAATACGTTAATGGCGGTGTTGACGCTCATTCCAATCTCGTTACACAGTTCGTTGAACTGCTGTTTTAATTGTGAGTCCAACCTCACAGTCATTGATACTTGTGCCATAACTACAATATTTTCTGCGTGCAAATATACAAAATATATTTCATTATGACATCACATTGACGTAATATTTTTACTTTTTTATTAAAAGAGGCATCTGAGAGCGCACATTGATCCCCCGCACACTCACTCATTGACATTCACACTATGGGTATCCTTTTGTGTGTTTTTTCTATAAAATCCCCTTCATTTCCGCCCCCATTTATTTGCAGAATTCAGAAAAATTTCGTAACTTTGTAGGGTTGTTAAGAGCAATCTAATACTACGGAAAAACACATTTACAATTAACTTATTTATTTACATTAAAAACACACACAGCTATGAACAAAACAATGAGAATCGTGCTTCAGGCACTCGGTTACATCATCAGTCTTCTGCTGGGCGCTGCCGGCGGGGCGAGCATGTTTTGAAACAGGGGTCGGCCTAACGGCCTCAAAATCTGACAAAAATCTATAGGAAAATCTTATGGAAAACACGCGCTTTAAACTCTCTCAGTACGCCTGTGCGGTGCTGCTCATCGTGAGCAGTATCGCGCTGGTGACGTATCAGGTGGTGCATATCGACGATGTGGCCGCAGGACTGCTCTACTATGTGGCACAGTCGTTTCTGCTGGCAGGCTCGATCTTCGGTCTCGACCAGTATGTCAGAATCATTAAAAAACACTACGATGAAAGAAAATCTTGATGGCGTTCGCTTGTCGCCTCACTTCCTTCTGAGCGAGTTTCTGAACCTCAACAAGTACCCGCAGAACATCCCCACGATGCAGCATGTGGTGAACATGACCTACGGCTGCCTGATGCTACTGGAACCAGCCCGCCAAGTGGTAGGCCCTATCATCATCAACTCTGGCTTCCGTAACCCTCGCGTGAACGCTCTCGTTGGCGGAGTCAAGAACTCGCAGCACCTGTTGGGTCAGGCTACTGACATCCGTCCGCGCGATCCGTCGCAGTTTCAGCCTTTGGTCGATTTTCTAAAGTCCCACGCCCTTACCGACCAACTTCTGACGGGCAACGGATGGCTCCATGTTTCGTGGACTCCCTTCAGCTCGCCTCGCCACTTTGTTCGCATCGGATACTACAAATAAGAAAAGTGCACAACAGGGTCGGTTCCGTTGTGCACTCGATGTCGGCAATGGCAGCCACCACTGCCTGGCACTCATAGCTCTTGAACCCCGTGCGGGCGGCAATCTTCCGCGCCAGCTCGGCGTTGTCGATGTCATTGTTAATCACTACTTCGGCAAACCAGCTGTGTGAAGCCATGGTCTGTTGAGCCGAAGGATTGAACTCACGAACACGATACTTAACCTTGCTCATAATCTTCGATTTTTTTGTTAAACAATAATATACATTCGGACTTACTCCGATAATAGCTTCTATCAAGAAAGGTATACCTTTCGCTGGAAAAAGGTATATATTTCTTTGGAAAAACCTATACATTTTCTGTTACGAACCCTATAGGTTCTCTCTCAGACATGATTAAGTTTTTAAGACATAAAGTCTCCGTCTTTCATGCTGCAAAACCTTACCATTTCCGACTGCAAGTATACAGAAAAAGAACCGAAGCCGCAATAGCAACTCCGATTCTTTATACTTATTTAACGTCCTGCCGCAATTCTGAGCTTTACTTCTCTATGACCGTCCAGCCTGAGGGTATACCACTTGTACTAGACGGCCACTCTACGCCTTTAGCCTTGGTGAATACGCCGGTATGGAATACGCCACTGAGCCAGTTTTTTGTTGCATCCTTTGCCGATATATTAGTGGCAAGACAAGTTACACTGCTCAGCCTCACGCAGCTCGAAAACATTTTATTGTAGCAATCCGCTGCCAGCTTTATGGCAGGTAGCTCAGGAGCCTCGGTCAGCGCTCTGCAGTCTTCGAACAGGCTTTGGTAACAGCCATTTGCCAGCATCGTGGCGGGCAGCACGGGAGCCTTGGTCAGCCCCTCGCAGCCTTTGAACATACAGCTGTAGCAACTATCTGCCAGCATTGTAGCGGGCAGCTCGGGCGCCTCGGTCAGCCCCTCGCAGTTAACGAACATGCCGGTGTAGCAGAACTCTGCCATCTTTGTGGCAGGAAGCTCGGGAGCCTTGGTCAGTCCCGTGCAGCCTATGAACATATAGCTGTAGCAACTATCTGCCAGCATCGTAGCGGGCAGCTTGGGTGCCTCGGTCAGCCCCCTACAGCCAGAGAACATGATTTCGTAGCAACTTTCTGACAGTATCGTGGCGGGAAGTTCGGGAGCCTCCCTCAGACTCGAACAGCACTCGAACATTTGGTGGTAGCAACCCTTTGCCAGCGTCGTGGCGGGTAGCTTAGGAGCCTTGGTTAGACTCGTGCAGTAATTGAACATGCCAGAGTAGCAGCCCGTTGCCAGCGTTGTGGCGGGCAGCTCGGGCGCCTCGGTCAGCCCCCTGCAGCCAGAGAATATGCCAGAGTAGCACCCCGCTGCTAGCATCGTGGCGGGCAGTACGGGAGCCTTGGTTAGTCCCGTGCAACCAGAGAACATACTGCTGTAGCAATTCTCTGCCAACGTCTTGGCAGACAGCTCGGGAGCCTCGGTCAACCCCGTGCAGCCAGCGAACATGCTCCAGTAGCAATAACTTGCCAGCGTCATGGCAGGCAGCACGGGAGCCTCGGTCAGCCCCGTGCAGCCTTCGAACATGCTGCTGTAGCAAAAACTTGCCAGCGTTGTGGCGGGCAGCTCGGGAGCCTTGGTTAGTCCCGTGCAACCAGAGAACATACTGCTGTAGCAATTCTCTGCCAGCGTCGTGGCGGGCAGCTCGGGAGCATTGGTTAGTCCCGTGCAACCAGAGAACATGCCAGAGTAGCAAAATTTTGCCAGCGTCGTGGCAGGCAACATCAGCTGATGTGAAGGATGATTCTTTATATGACTATGATCTTTTACCCCAAACAAATCTTCTTCCCAAAACAGCCCAGAGAAGGTGTAATTTCGTTCCAGTTTGTTCGCTGTTGCAAAGTCAGAAGAAGTAATAAGGCTCATGATATTGCCATAGATATAGCAGTCTGCTGAGCACATTATACAGGAATGACCAACTTCGTTTAAATAACTTGCATTGTCACCGTAGAAAGCCACTTTATCACCTGCGGCTATAGAGATTTTCCCCTCTGTATTGCTCTCAATAGTCTGCGCTGCACCATTGTTCACACAATAGGATACAGGGCCAGCGGCATTATTTTTAAACGTAATCATGCCTGCCTTAATTGCTTCCAGCGTCAATGGGGTTTTTAACATTTCAGCATGACTACTGCCACCGCTTCCACCATTACCGCCACTGCCGCCACCAGTAATGTCCTCATCATCGTCACCACCACCACACGAGGCCATTGTTACAGCCGTAAATCCACACACGATGACGGCAAAGAGTATCCAAAGGAATTGTTTTATCGTTTTCATAATACTTTTGTTTTTAGAGTTAATCATGTTGTTTATTGGTAATCTGACATTAAATTATGTTTTTAGCTGTTAATAATTAGATTGATAAGACACAAAAAGAAAACGTGGACTACTTACTTCGTCTACGTATTTGGAGGTATTGGGGATAACCTTAACTGCTTAAACGAGTAAATGCCCACGCCGAACGGCGTGAACTATCTACTTCAGTTCTTGCAGTTTTTGTCTAATTCCCCAATTATCCAAATACAAGAATCAAAAGTGGACGTTCCAGTCTTATGTCCTTATATGATTGTTGCTATGTTACCATACGCTATAAAGTTTTATAGGTTCTACCTTTTTTATTCCTCTTCATCCTCCTCGAATTGAGCTACGGGAAGGATTGTTGCGGCAAAGATACGAAAAAATCCTGAGACTCCAAACTTTTAGTCCTTTTTCTTTGAATAATCGAATATTATTCGTAATTTTGCCCCTGCTATACCCCTATGGTGGCTGTGATACACATTGAGATGCACGGAGCCACAAGGTGGAGCACTATAAATTGTGTTTTTATACATTGCATGAGCTCGACTATAATCGAAGACAATACATTTGAGTTTGAACTATTTGAAGAAAATGGTTCTGGGTTGATTGCTGCTGAAAGCTCGTGGAGAGGCTTTGCTATTGAACTGCAAGAGTTGCATTATCTTAAAGGCGCTCAGTTCGTCAATCAGTTGAAGTTGATAGTTGCCGAAGGCGAATTTCATCCTGTTAAAGGAGAAAACAATATTTATAGTGCCATTAGTGAACAGAGTGATGACTTCGACAATCTAATCAATGCGGCACGCAAAGCTGTAGAGCATGGCTATCGTGTCTATATACTACCTAATCCGAGAAGTAGTCGAACTGCCGATTTCATTTTCCGTAAGAAGGGTTCATACACGATGTATGATTTGAAAACGGTTTCTGGCAAAGGATCTGTTGGAACACAACTATTGGATTCCATAGGACAGAGTAACCGCATACTACTTAACATATCTTCAAGTTATAATGCACGTCTATTGGCAGCTGACATAAAGTCGTATTTCGATTTCAATCGTCATGCTGTTGAAGTGCTCATTTTTAAGGGCAAGAAAACGATTTCGGTAAATAGATATACAGTCCAAAGCCCGATGTTTCACAGGCAGTTCCGTAAGAAATACGAGAAATAAAAAAGCTGCATCATGTTCGGTGCAGCTTTTTATTCAAAATGGAGCAGTATCGATAACGCCTTGCTCCCCGCACTCAGCGGCGTAGTCAAAACTAATGTTCTGACGCTGCAAAGATAGGCATTTTTCCCTTCACTTCCAAATTTTTCGCTACTTTTTTATAACTATGCGATTATTTCGTCAATATTTTCTTGCCACTCACAACCTTTAGGCGGTCTTATTCATAGTGCCTGATTCGGACGTCGATGCCGTCGCTCTGGAGCTGGGCGGGTAGGGTGCTTACGTTCGTCTGACCGTAGTGGTAGGGGAAGAGTACCTTCGGCTTGACGGTCTTGGTTGCCTTGACCAGCTGGTCGGTGGTCATGGTGTAAGGCAGGTTGGGATCATCGGGGACGGTTCTTTTTGATCATTATACTTTCCTCTTCCATCAGCCCTCATCCATCTTCCATCAGACTTCAGACATCGCTAATGTCACTCACCTGTCCCCGTGACATCCTTCCTGTCGCGGCGTTAATGGCTATTTCCCGATAGTTTGCTATTGGTGCCACCGTCATCGTATGGCGAGTAGCCATACGATAGGGCAGACCTATCTGGCGGAATTCGTCGAGAAAGGCTTCGAGATATGTATCATCTGCAAACCGCTGCATCAGACTGATACAGAACGTGCCGCCCACGGCACTCATCTCAATGGTGAGAGCATACGGCGTATAGGCCTCTGTGTACATCTCGCTGACGTATTGTTCGGCAGCACCCAGATTAGCCTTGCCGACGTAACTGACACAGGTTGTGGCTGCTGATGTTGCGACACTGTAGGCTTTGGCCATTGCCTGATGGCGCCCCTCAAGGGTGGGAATCTTTTCGAACATGTCTTGCGTATGCTGAGTTTGCCAGAAATTCTCAATGACGTTGTCTTCGTTCGACTGTAGGGCCACCATGCCTCGGAATATGGTCTGCTGCGTTTCAATATCCATCCCTCTCATCTCATCGTTCAGGGTCAGGCGGAGCGATGCTGCCATCGATTGGCCGGCCTGCGGACAACCCAGTGCGGGACGTTGGTTGATGGCCAGTGCCACCATCGGCACTCCTTCCGTCAAGTCGGGATGCAGACGGGCAATGGCACGGACGAGCAGCAGCGAAATGAGCGTAGCGGGCGATGTGTCGCCTGAGGTCACATACCTCATCATCTCTTGCTCTTCAACAAGGATGTTGACAGTTTCCACGTCCTCACTTACCGCCACCTTTGCCTGTGTGGTCAGATTGATGCAGCGCAGACGCTCCGGAAGGGGTAGCGGGTGCAGTTGGTCGGGCTTAGCCAGTGCGGCTGGGTCTTCCCATTCCTCTGGGCTGATAGTGTCACCTGCCACTCGAATGTTCGCCATACCCCTTTCCAATGTCGCATCATAGCGGCGGCGAGAATATTCATAGAGCAAGGTGCGTAGGATGTTATAGGCTCCTGTGCCATCGGTCAGGCAGTGGAAGAAATCGATAGCGATGCAGTTGTCCCAGTAGCAGAAGGCCAGCAGATGGTTGTTCGACTCTGGGCCAATCAGTCTCACTGGTTTTTCCCCTTCGCTGACTACCCACGGCTCGCTGTTGTCTTCATACACAAAATATTCCGTGCCTTCAGCATCTTTCCTCATGCCGAGCTTCACTTGATAGTATGGATACCGCAGGCGCGTTGATTCTACAGCCTGACGCAACAAGTCGCCGTCAACGACATCTCGCATCTTCATCGTCATTCGTACCGTCCAACTCATCTGTTCTCCTGCCCATGTCAGGTAGAATCTTTCTGAAAGCAGTTTCTTTCCTTTATTATAATTCATTATGGTCCTAAATTCCGCAGTACTTTAGTTTAACTTTCTTTACAAGTCTTATTCATAGTGCCTGATTCGGACGTCGATGCCGTCGCTCTGGAGCTGGGCGGGTAGGGTGCTTACGTTCGTCTGACCGTAGTGGTAGGGGAAGAGTACCTTCGGCTTGACGGTCTTTGCTGCCTTGACCAGCTGGTCGGTGGTCATGGTGTAAGGCTGGTTGCAGGGCAGGAAGGCGATGTCGATGCTCTTGATGGATGCCATTTCGGGAATGTCCTCGGTATCACCGGCGATGTAGATGCGCAGTCCGTCGATGGTAAGAATGTATCCGTTGTCTCGTCCCTTGGGGTGGAACTGGGTGCGCCCCTCGCTGATGTTATAGGCGGGAACGGCCTCGACGGTGATGTTGTCGGCAAGTTGGATCTTGTCGCCGTTCTTCATACTCACTACGTTGGTAGATGCGCCTTTTGGGGTTGTGTTTTCAGAACTGTACATTTCCGTACAGCGCTTATTCATAACGAGTTGCGTCTTTTCGTTTGATAATAGCTTGATGGCGTTCTTGTCGAAGTGGTCACCATGCTCGTGGGTCACGAAGAGGATGTCGGCCTTGGGCATCGCGGTGAAGTCGATGGTGCGGTTGCCTAACTTCGTGACAGGGTCGATCTGGATCTCGCGGCCGTCGTACTGCATGCGGATGGAGGCGTGCACCAGGGCATGGAAGCGCACGGTCTTGCCGCTCTTGGTTTTGAACTCGTCCACCTCATAGCTGTCGTTCTGTCCGCAGGCGGTGGTCAGGCCCAGGACGGCAAATAAGCATGTCAAAATCTTTTTCATTTTCATTTAGTTAAGAAATAGAATGTGTTACAAAGAGCGAAAAAGGGCTGAAACCCTCTGAGAAGATTTCAGCCCTTTGCGGAGAGTGAGGGATTCAAACCCCCGATACCCGTAATGGGTATACCGGATTTCGAGTCCAGCGCGATCGATCACTCTGCCAACTCTCCAGTACTGTTGGAACTCAGCATGTTCGAGAACTCCGTTGCAATTTTGCGGGTGCAAAGGTAACACATTTTTTCGAACTCTCCAAACATTTTCGGAAAAATAATTGTACGGGAGACAAATTAGCAGCCAAAGATTTTGCCAATTGAAGAAATACTTGTACTTTTGCAGTGAGATTAAGATAAAGCGAATGGCAAACAACTTAAGATTTCAGGTAGTTGAGGAGGCTTTCAAGAAAAGCGCCCTCGATGTTGAAGTGCCCAGCGAGCGGCCTTCAGAGTATTTTGGCAAGTATGTCTTCAACCGCGAGAAGATGTATAAGTACCTGCCAAAAGACATTTACGACAAGCTGATTGATGTGATTGACAACGGTGCGCGTCTCGACCGCTCCATAGCTGATGCGGTGGCAGCCGGCATGAAGCAATGGGCTATCGAGATGGGCTGTACCCACTATACCCACTGGTTCCAGCCGCTGACCGAGGGCACGGCCGAGAAGCACGACGCCTTCGTAGAGCACGACGGCAAGGGCGGTATGATGGAGAAGTTCTCCGGCAAACTGCTCGTGCAGCAGGAGCCCGATGCCTCGTCGTTCCCCAATGGCGGCATCCGCAACACGTTCGAGGCCCGTGGCTATTCGGCATGGGACCCTACGTCGCCCGTGTTCATCATCGACGACACGCTCTGTATTCCCACCATTTTCATCGCGTACACGGGTGAGGCCCTTGACTACAAGGCCCCGTTGCTGCGCGCCCTACACGCCGTAGGCAAGGCTGCGACCGACGTGTGCCAGTACTTCTACGACGACGTGACGAAGGTGCAGGTGAACCTGGGCTGGGAGCAGGAGTACTTCCTCGTGGACGAGGGTCTCTACTCGGCCCGTCCCGACCTGATGCTGACGGGCAGAACGCTCATGGGGCATGAGAGTGCGAAGAACCAGCAGATGGACGACCACTACTTCGGCACCATCCCTGACCGTGTGCAGGCGTTTATGAAGGACTTGGAGATTCAGGCCTTGGAGCTGAGCATCCCCTGCAAGACGCGCCATAACGAGGTGGCTCCGAACCAGTTTGAGCTGGCGCCGATCTTCGAGGAGTGTAACTTGGCCGTTGACCATAACATGTTGCTGATGTCGCTGATGAAGAAGGTGGCGCGCAAGCACGGTTTCCGCGTGCTGCTCCACGAGAAGCCCTTCGACGGCATCAACGGAAGTGGCAAGCATAACAACTGGAGTCTCTCGACCGATACGGGCGTGCTGCTGCATGCCCCCGGCAATACGCCCGAGGAGAACCTGCGTTTCATCACGTTCATCGTGGAGACGCTGATGGCTGTCTATAAGCACAACGGACTGCTGAAGGCCTCGATCATGAGTGCTACCAACGCCCACCGCCTGGGTGGTAACGAGGCGCCTCCCTCGATCATCTCGTCGTTCCTGGGACAGTATGTCTCGGAGATGCTGGACGCCATCGAGGACACCTCCCACCTGTCGCCGCTCACCTCGCACCTCTCGCGCGAGATAGACATCCCGCAGATTCCCGACCTGATCGTCGATAATACCGACCGCAACCGCACGTCGCCCTTTGCCTTCACGGGCAACCGCTTTGAGTTCCGTGCACCGGGCAGCAGCGTCAACTGTGCCTCGGCGATGATTGCGCTGAACGCCGCGATGGCTGAGGCCCTGACCGACTTCAAGCAGCGGGTGGACGAGAAGATTGCCGAGTATACGGGAAAGGCGGAGTTTGCCGAGGGCACTGGCCATACGGCAAAGTTCCATGCTATCATCGACGTGCTGCGCGACGATATCAAGACCTGTAAGCCCGTGCGCTTCGACGGCAACGGCTATAGCGAAGAATGGGTGAAAGAGGCTGCACGCCGCGGCCTGGACATCGAGAAGTCGTGTCCCGTGATCTTCGAGCACTATCTCGACGACTCGAGCGTGAAGATGTTCGAGAGCACGAAGGTGATGAACCGCAAGGAGCTGGAAGCCCGCAACGAGGTGAAATGGGAGATGTATGTGAAGACCGTGCAGATAGAAGCCCGCGTGCTGGGCGACCTGGCGATGAACCACATCATCCCTGTGGCTACCCACTACCAGAGTCAGCTCATCAAGAACGTGCAGGGCATGAAGAGCGTCTTTGCCGAGGAGAAGGCCAACCGCCTGTCGGCCCGTAACATGAAGCTGATTGAGGAGATTGCCGAGCGCACCGAGACCATCGAGCGACTGGTGGAGGAGCTGACCGATGCCCGCCGCGTGGCCAACCGCATCAAGGACATCCACCAGCGTGCCATTGCCTATCACGATACGGTCTGCCCGAAGATGGAGGACATCCGCTCTGAGGCCGACAAGCTGG
>Ga0310786_10004556_pt1 | contig 19276 bp, 24 predicted proteins | sample AusTroGonzalo_MG_FD_203881 | JGI IMG/M metagenome (GOLD analysis project Ga0310786, IMG submission 203881) | Bovine rumen microbial communities from tropical cattle in Woodstock, Queensland, Australia - Gonzalo_03 (v2) (version 2) | ecosystem: Host-associated > Mammals > Digestive system >... | reverse complement strand
CAGACTATCTCCAGTCTTGCATTGACAAAGCAAAGAAGTCTTGGGAAGGTGTAGATGTAGATGAGTTTATGGATGAGATAAGAGGCCGTGAAACTGTGACGGATTGTCACGGGTTGGAAGCCTACAACACCGAGGTTTGGAATTGGCTGAAAGAGCACGGGACGGAAGAAACGAAACAGATTATTATGATGACCGCACGTCACTTTGCCGAGTGGGGTAAAAATACAACTAGTTGTATTTCCGAAAATGCTACAAACTCGGAAGACTTAGCAAAAGAAATTGATGTCGTCAGCAAGAGATACCCGGAAGTGTCTTTTGCAAAACTATCACGCATTGCAAAGCACTTTGCCGAATGGGGAGCAGAACATTTTCGTGACTCCACGAAAATGATGGATACGGAGCTGGAGGAAGAGATTGACAGGTTTGAGGATTGGATGGAGAGTTATAATCAATCCGATTATCCTACTTGCATCTCAACAAGACAGATCGCCCGTCACTTCGCCGAGTGGCAGAAGAAACAGATGATGAAGGAGGCGGTGGACGGTATTGTGGGATTCGTAACAATTAGACTCTGCACTCCAAATTTCGGAGAAAAATATAAAGAAGGTGACAAAGTAAAACTGATTGTAATACCGCAAGACCATGATTGAACTTAACGATTTTGAAAAAGCAATATTCAAATACATCTGGCCAGGATTCGATGAGGACTCATGGAAGGATAGTGAACTAGTCCGTGAGATTACAAAAAATCAAGCAGCAGAAATTCTTGCTCTCTGTAAGAAGGATCTGATGAAGGATGCAATCGAAGGTGTCGTGGAAGATGGAGGCGAGTTCATCAATTTCGGAGAAGGGATATATATTGACCTAGACCCGTCAATGCAACTAAAGCCTGCGTTTAATGTAAAAAGCGGGCAGAAGGTAAAACTATTATTGATTACAGACGATGAGTAAGAAATACATCATTGAATTAAACGAGAGGCAAGCCCAACTATTGTCGTGGGCTTGTGATACACTACCACGGCTCATTCAAGGTCAGGATTGGTCTTACCAGCAACTCTTTGAAGGAGCATGGGAAAAGCGATGCAAGGAGGCTACTGGCAAGACGATGGACGAAGAATGGGATGGTGGATGGTCCGCTATGCGAGAGGAAGCGGAAAGCATCCTTAAGTACATCAAGAAGCGATTCTGGGGAATGGGGTGGAATGCTTATTATGGCATCTATTACGACAAAACGGCAGACATCCTTTGGGATATGCACACCGTTATTCGCCACGAACTATGGAAGCGGAAGCCCGAACCAAGATCGAACTGGACGGTTGATGCCGATGAGCCGAGTCAGATTGGGGAAGAGCCATTGATTAAAATTAAAACAGTAGACGATGAAACAGAAAGCGATTAATCAGTATCCGTTAGGACAGTACATCCTAGATAAGCTGAAAGAAAAGGGCATGTCGCAAGCCGAGCTGTCATATATCACAAGATTCTCCACGCCAGTCATCAATGACATTGTGAAAGGCCGTAGAAGCATCAGTGCAAAGCAGCTCGTCCGAATCGCTATTTTGCTTGGTCTTGATGCGATTGAGATGGGACGGATGCAATCGGATTATGAGATTATGCAAGTGATTAAACCTTTAATGGAAGAAGACGATGAAACCAGAAATTCTTAATCAACTGACATGGGAAGATATTGGGGAAATAGATTTGGAAATAGGTTATATGTATTTCATAACTGGGCATTGTTTGGGGGATGTCGGTAAAGAGTTTTATGAGTCAATAATAAACCGATTAAAAGAAAAGGCGAAATGAAAGAGGCCGTCAATTTCCTGATTCACATCTATAGCGAAAGCACATCGGATATTACTTCAATTCTATCCGCCGAAGCCGACGGTGACAAAAATACCATCGAAAAATATCTGCTGACGGTGAATTACTATGTGAATGGCTTAATAGAAAAAGTAAACAAAGAAAGAATATGAACTGGAAACCACAAGACAAACTCTATGTCAATCCCTACGGATGGAACAGCAAACCGTCAAGAGAAGACGAGGCGGAATATATCCGAAAGGATGCTCTGCTGGAGTGGGCGAAAGAAACTTATTTGACGGAAAACGCAAGTGCAATCCGAAAGGTTTGCTTTAAACAGCTAATCGACAAACTTAACTCGCTATGAAAAAAGTCGACCGCGACCCGTTCTCCAACGGAGAGAGTTTCAGGAGGTGGGATGCTAATAACTGTGACCGCTGCGTGAAGGCATCACGGTACATCGAAAAGGATGACAGATATACAGTTGTTCGATGCGCCGTACAGCGCGACATCCTCCAGCGGATGATTTCTCCAGAACCGATCTCGCAACGGTCTTACGATGCCTGCCAGCAATGGAACTGCCCTTATCGTCAGGAGAAGCGCAAGCGGTACGCGAGAGGAACCAGCAAACTGCCAAAACTGTTCTGAGTATGTTCGACTTTTATTCTTTTCTTATTGGACTGTGCATAGGCTTGTCTATCGTGGAAATCATGATTATGGTGATTGAATTTAAGGAGTGGCACGACGAGGACAAAAAGAAGTGAATTGAAAACTAACAATGGCCGCAAGTTAACAAGGATGGTATTTTCTTTCCAATGCCCGGACGGGGACGAAAAGCGGCCCGTCCCCCGAAGGGCAACCTACTATACTATGAACGAAGAACTAATCGAACACTGGGCGCTCATGGCGCACACAATCTTCGCCGCCGAGGATGCTATTTGTAAAGAGTGGTTCCCGAAACTGAGAGCCACGAAAGACGCGCCGAAGGAAGAACGCGAGAAGATTGCCCATGAATACTGCCGCGCCATTGCGATAGAGATACTGAGCCATGCCTCGCAAGAAGAAAAATGAACCCCAGCTCTCGCTCCGGGAACAGACCGAGATTTACTTGTTCGAGATTATCAACGAGTTCGAGCAGGTATCGGGCCTTACCGTCAACCGCGTTGAAGTCAAGCACCATCGCGGCGTTGGGTTCGGAGCAAAAGATACAATGGAAATTAACATAATAACGGAATGATATGAAAATTGATGTATTTAGAGACAAGAAATATTATCGCATTCTTGACGAATATTTGAGGACTTTGCGCGAACTCCGTGCGCCAAAATTCTACGAGCCGAGGATTGAACCCGTACTTGAAGCGATGGAGGGTGGAAACATAATGCCCGGTTCAGTGAAGGTAATGGTTCAGGACAGTTGGTACGACTTCCCGGAAGGCTCTCTACCATCGCAGAAGGTAACAATAACCTTCGATTATATCCGCATACACAAAGACAAGGGCGAGATTCCCTTTGACCGTGAAATGAAAGAACAAGGATTTTCACCGAAATAGCTATGCCACCGAAAGACTTTATGAAATGGGACAACCGAAAACTGATGGTCAAATCGGTTGTTAACGGAGAATGGGTTGAAGCCACCGAGATTAAGGAGAACCCGATACTTGAACCGTTCTGCGCACCATGTGACACCTTCGATACGCCGCCGGTATCCTTCCGCGTTTCCGTCCAAGTGACATTCAAGCACAGAACGAGGCTCTTTCAGGAACTCGGCCTATGGAAACGCCCTAAACTTACCTACAAGACCAACCGTAAGTACCAGCGGCCAAGACACCACAGAAAACACTAAAACACCATGAAACCAGGAGACAAGGTGTGGTTTTATCACCCTATCGAAAAAAGCGCCGTCTGCGGAGATTGCTTGGACTTTTATAAGGGCTTTCAAGGTTGGGTGTGTGTGACTAAATACAAAGACTTTCCTCCAATGTGTCTTTATAGTGACGAAGTTTTCCCCACCTGCGAGGCTTTGTGCGAACATTACAGGAAGATATTTGAGTGATATGACCGGAGGACCGTTTTCTTTATTTGCCCATGTTGGAAGCAAGTTTGACAATCCGAAGAAACAGATTATGACCATCGAAGAATACAAGGCCCAGCCGTTCAAGGACGCAACCATCGGCGAATACTGGTACACATTCGACCGCAGGACAAGACGCGAAATTGAAAGGCTCGTCAAGAAAGGAAAGAACCCTGACATACTGAAATATATTTAACCAACCCCAAAACCAATAACCCATGACAACACTAAACATTATCCTCGCTGTCTGCCTGATTCTCCTCTCGGCAGCAGCCGCCCTGCTCACCGTCCGAGCAATGAAAATGCAATCCGAGGCCGAGAGCCAACTGAGCGAACTCGCAGAAAGACACCAGCAACTCGACCGGGAAGAAATCGAACTCCAGAAAAAGTACAACGACATCTCCGCGTGGGAGGACAGGCAAAAGCAAGACGCCAAGCGAATCTCGAAGGCGATTGACAACCGAAGGAAGATTTACGCCAACTTTGAAGTCCTCGACTCGGACGAGAACAAGCCCGACAAGAAGGCCATCGGAAAGAGCCTTTCGAGCAAGATCGGCTATGCGCTTCGCAAGGAGTTCCCGGACATAAAGGAACGGCACGACACTGCAAAAGGCGGAAGGACAGTATATTCAATAGACTTCTATGTCACGCCTTGTGAGTAAGCGCGACAATAACAATAGGGGAGGCAGGAGACTGTCTCCCTTTTTTATTTGCTCATGTTCAAATAGTCCCAGATCTTCGTATGCGTCGGCCAGTCCGCATCGCGGAGCCAGTTGACGGCCAAGGTCTAAACCGTCTTATCAACCTTGCTATAAGACCAAAGGAATCCACCCGCTGCAAAATGATGCTTTATGGATGCCGAAATCGTTGTAATTGACAATGCTTCTTTTGCGTCTTTTACGGACGGCCATTCACGAATAAAAGTACCATCCTTTTCGTATTGATATACCTTCTTCTTGTTCTTGTCCCAAGGGCTGACATATTTACGCACACCCGTCTTAGAATAAGACCAAAGGTAGCCGCCAGATGCGCACCCGTCATTACACGCTTGAATGATATTACAAGACGATACGCCAACCGCCAAACCTGCGGCCCTTGTGCCGATAAATGTATTCAATGGCACCCCTTCCTTTGAAAATTGATATACGGTTTTCTCCGCAGTCTTTCCTCCATTCTTCCTTCTCGTCGCCAATATCCTTTTTCTTACCTCATCTGTTTGTGATTCCTTGAGATGTTTCTTCGTCAGCGGATTATTGCTATTTTGGGACGGAGAACACCAACGAAGGTTATCTACATTGTTGTTCTCTTTGTCCGTGTCAATGTGGTCTACATAGGGATAGTTATTGGGGTTTTCTAAAAACGCCTCCGCAACAATCTTGTGGATATACTTGTTGCTACGCCCTTTTTCTGCATAAAGCGCGACGGCGTGGTAGCCATTCGGCATAACATAGATGGCAATCTTTTTGCCCTTCAAGAAGGTGTTTTTTCCACCCCTCTTAATAACTCTATCGACAGACCTAACTTCTCCCGTGTTAGATACCTCATAGAATCCCTCAAAACCCACTACAGGTTTCCAAATTTCATTTTCCATTTTACCAATCTTTAAGTTGTACCAATCATTGAAAAGGCGAGAAGGGCGATTGGTGTACCCTTGTCGGAAGGTAGCTACTCCTTCTTATCTCGCCAATGCAAATATAGTAAAAATTTTTGAGACCTTACTTGATAAATCGCGGAGGCTTTTTATAGCCGAAGGATTGTATAGGTAATCCCTATTCCGATAGATGGTGCGAGAATCACCCGCTTGTCATAGTACGCCGCTCCATACCCACCGTAGATGCTAATGCCCCAACGGGACGGCTTGACGGTCACGGTGTTCGTGATTACAGTTTCTGTCTTATCTAGCTCGTAGCGGTCAAGCCTTGGCTCGTAGCCTGAGACCCATAATCTCAGCGACCCGTTCTCCTCTTCGTAATACTTCTGCTCACGCGGAAGATAGACAACCGTCGTATCGTGCAAATAAGCCGTTTCTACGGTGTTTACCGTGTCGGTAAGGAATTTATACATCGGGACGGCGATGTAGCCTATTTTGGCCGTTTCTATCGGTTGTGGGAAGTCCTTATAGATCGTCACGACTTTCGTGACCGTATCGGCCACGACATCGACATGCGACACCGCCCGCCTCTCCCCGTATTTCATGCCTCCATAGAAAGACACAAGGACGAGAAGAAGCGGGATAAGCAGCCACGCGTACTTCTTAAAAAATTCTCCGGCGGTCATTTCTTCAAGTCCAAATATTGGTGGCGTTGCTGGCCCTTCGGCCCGTAGATGCCAATATGCATCCAAAGGGTGCTGCCGCTCGTCTCACGAATGAGTTGGTCGTAGGCGACATTGTTGTCATCGAGCCATTTCCTGGCGAAGCGGATGAACGTGTCCGTCATCCCGTTCACCGGCTGGAGGTCAGCCGCATCGCCGAAACGATGGACGGATGTCTTCGAGCCGCCGACAGCCTTATTCAGCACTTCGCAGCGATAACCGCTGGTCACGCGAATGGGGCCTCCCCACGCCTCGCGGAGGGGGTCAAGGATAAGGTCGGTCAACCTTTCGAGGTTATTCACAACCTCGAAGGTCGGAAAGTTGTCTATACCCCTCTCTGTCGCCGTGGGGCTTGAACATAGTTCCTTGAGTGTAAAGTATCTTGCCATAGTTAATTCTTTTTTGAGTTTTTTCCTTTCTTTTTCTTGGGTTTGATAATCTCACCCGCCTCGGCGGAGTCCATCGCCTCGCCGAACTTTCCCGTGATGGTTTTGAGCAGCCAACGGAAGAACCCGACGAGCGAGAACTCGATGCCTTTTGTTTCAAGGTAGTTGCCGACGATGGACGCGAACTCGTTGATATAGACGATGCCCAACACTGACCACTCCAACCACTCCTTATGAAAGGATATGGCAAGGGTGGACGCGAGGATGAGCCAGCATATATAACTGAACATTTTCGTCACGCTTCGTCGTACCGCCGTGCTTACGCGCACTTTCTCGCCACGGTTCTTTGCTGCTTTTACGCCGTAAAGCAAATCGAGCAACAACAATATGAATGACGGCACGGCATAGGGTATCATCCGAAGCACAGCCTCCTGAAAGAATGCAACGGCTACGGCAGAAACGCCGCCCTGGACGACAAGTGCGCTTTCTCCTTCCATTTTCTAAATCGTTGCAAAATGAGTAATAACCCCAGCGAACAACCCATAAAACGCTGCCATCTCCAGCCAGAAGACATAGCACTTTTTAACCGTCTTGGTCCAGAATGCAAGTCCGATGGCAATACCGAGCGTGATGATAGCCATCCACCAAAGGTTGATTTTGATGAGAACGGCCAGCGAGCAGGTCGCACAGATAATCGTTGATACGATATGGATAATCGGGTCTAGCGAGCCGCTGCCGTCTTTTTTGAAGGCAGGGGCCGCGCCAACGAAGCACAGGGCCGCGCCACAAAGGAATCCCCACACGCCCGCCGCTTCTATCATCGGAGCGAGCATGAGGAACGCGGTGATGACGAGCATCCCGTAAAGAAGGATGCCTTTCCCTTCTTTACCTCCGAGGTTGTAGTAACTGTCGGAAAGAGATTCGGGAATGCCGAACTTGATAATCAGCAGCGCGAGGCAGACGGAGAAGAATGCTGCGCCGATTATGGAAAGAAGTAAGTAGGTGTTCATGGCTAGAAACTCAGTTTTTCGGGATAACCAGTAGTGAAGTCATAGGCTTCGATAGCCTCGGCGGTTTCAAGCGCCCCGATGGCCGCAGCATGTGCCTCAGTCACGCCCGTGCATCGCATGGCATAGATGTCCACGGCATCAAGCATTTCCATTGCGGTGTCCACGGGGATGTCATGTCCGAGAAAAGGAACTGTCTCAATGCCCTTTCGCTTTGCGGACTGCACCTTTAGTGTGTAGTCATTGCGGAGGTTGTAGTCAATCCACATGGATGAGCCGTTAAGCGAGAAAGAGTTGACGGAGGTAGATGTGTCGTAGACTTTGAGTTGCAGAATCTTGTTGAGTTTGAGCAGTTCCAGGGGAATGTTCTGCGCCTCATCATCATCTGTACGGTTATAGCACTCCGCTACAAGTTCGATGTACCGCCGTTCATCTGCGGCGGAGAGTAACCCACGATGCTGTGCAAGGTAGGAATCAAGCTGCGAAATTCGTTCTTGTGTAGTCATTTTCTTTTATGTATTTAAGGATTGCCTTTCTGCGTCTTATGTTCCGCACAAGCAGGTAATGGCGGCGCGTGGCACGCTTCCTCACTTCCACGGTACGGTATCCGGCAGGGAAACGCAGCACGCTGTTCCACGGTGACGATTGGAACTGCATGACGATCTCCTTGCGGATATTGAATGAATGACACCACGACATGAGGCTGAGCTTGGAAAGTTGTTCCCTTATGGTTTCCAAATCAACATCGATGGATGACTTGCTCTTGCTGTTCATTAAGTTCATGTCGAACAGATGGTCGAGCGAATCTTGAACATCCGCACAGTAGCCGAGCGCCAGCGAGAACATCTGCGCCTTCTCCTTCACGGACGACTTGTTCAGCCGGGACGCGAGGTTGCAGTGATGCCGCATCTCAATCGTGGACTTCAACAGCACCTCTTGCAGCGTGTGACGGTGTCTCGGCGGCATGTTATCGTACAGCGAGAACACCCGTGCCTCGAACTTGAAGATGTCCTTGTTGACTTTCAACGGCCTTACATCCATGATGCAGATAAGATTATTCCCTCGCGCTCTAATGCGCGAGGGATGGTTAATGTCAATGCTTTAATAATCAAAATCCAATGCGAGGAGCCCCATAACACTAAAGGCATTACGCTTACTGACGTAGGACACAGAGCCATTGCCGCCATAGTAATAGACAGCATCGCCGGCAGAGGGCTCAGCAAAAGTCCAGCAGTAGTAGCCGTTTCCATAGAAGTTCCCGGAAGGGTTGAACTTGTCTATTGCGAGGTTGAGCGGCTTCTTGTTCTGCGCGTTAAGGCCAACGCACTTTATCAGCGCGTCCATCTTGCGCGGCGAAGGAGCGGCGAAGTTGCCAGCCTCGAAGCCAGTCACTACACCTGCGTTGACACCGTACTTGGAGATGTAGTACATGGCCGGGTACGCCGGGATGACATTGCGGTCGTAGTCCAGCGTCATAATGTCGGCCAGCAGCTTCGTCTGCAGGATGTCGTCAACGCCGTGCCAACCCGTGATGCCGCGCATCGTCTCAGGCGCGACCATGCGACCGTCGACATAGCGGTCATAGTCGCCGCCATACTTGTTGTACAGCGCGAGTTCTTCTGCCACCTGCGAAGCGGCGAGGCCGTCGAAGCATGCCTCCTTCATTACGCCTGCGGCGCTGTCTGCGACAAAGGTGGCGCTGCCGTTGGTGGTATAGTAACCGAGGAACTTGTCCCAATGCGACCCGGAATAGGAGGCCGTGTAGCCGTTCTTGCGGAGGATGACACCTGCCGGAACGCGACCAGGGATGATGGTGTTTGTCAATACATACTGCCACACAACATCGTTGCCGTTGTACTTGTTCATGTATTCCACGCTGGCGCTGCCCGTCTGCTCCGTGATGGAGAAGATGTTGGCGATGGTGGCCGTCGTCGGGTATGTGACCTTCACGCCGATGCCCGTGCCGTCCGCGAGGACTGCGGCCTTGAAGTACGATGCGCTCAGGCCAAGCCCGTTCATCGTTGCCACGACGGAGGCGAGCGTCGCCCCGGCGCTCCACTCGACGAGGTTGCCGTTGTGCGCTGCCGATGCGTAGTAAGTGTTGAAGGTGAAGCTGCCAGCCGCCGTGAGGTCGAGGCCCGTGAGGCGGAAGTAGCAGCTTTCGGCCCATATCTGCGAGGCGGCCACGGCGTTCTCCACGGGGACGAAGATGGCCTTGCCCTCGTCCATCATATAGTACAGCGACTTCGACATGATGTACCGGGCGCTGTCGAAAGTCCCGGCGTTGTAGGTCTTCCACTTGAGAATCTTCTTTTTGTTCTCCAGCGTGTCGAAGATGACCATGTCGCCGAGTTCGACATTCGCCGGGACAAAGGGGACGATGATGTTCACGCCGTCCACGAGGGTTTCGCTGCCGTCGAAGGAGACGGAGCTTTGCTGTGCCGGGCGGCTGTTGTCAGCCAAGTATGTGGCTCTGTTGGGGTAGTTGAATATGTTTGCCATAGTCGTTATGCGTTAGAGATTCGTAACCAGTCCGTGACGGCAGTCGTGTCGATTGCCTCATAGATGACCTTGTTGGTGGTGTCGTGGTAATGCTGGCCGGGGAACAGTGCGATGCCCTGCCATGCTCCATAGCGGTCTGCAACCCAGTTCTTCGGAGCGACAGACGCGGAAGGTGCGCCCTCGCCTTTCAGCGTCGTCGTGCCGTCGGCCAAGATACCCCAGATGCCGTTTCCAATTTCGAGGTTATCAACGCGCAGGTGCGGCAGTCCTTCCGCCAAGCGGTTGTTGATGCCGTCCACCTGCTCGAACAGCATGGCGATGGCCTCGGCGATGACGCGCTGCTTGCCGCCGCCGACGAAGTTCGATGAGATGTTCTTGAAGATGCCCCACCCGACCTTGACGGCAACGCCGCCGTTGACGGTGGCCGTGAGGCCCGAGATGACCACTTCCATCGTTTCCGATGCGAGGAACACATAGTAGCCTTCGCTCGGCATCGCGGCAACGGACTGCTTGACCAGCGGCTCATAGAATGAGTTCGTGACCTCATGCGTCGAGGGTAGCGATTCAACCGTGCTGCCGCCGATTGTCCAGTAGTCGGGCATGGAAGCCTCGTCGCTGGCGTAGTGCGCCGTGTAAACCAGCGTGGCATCGTAGTCCGCCTTCGCGGTGGCGATGCGGTCGAGATCGTCGTAGGTGTAGGTGTAGACGACGGGCTTGTTGTAAGTGTTCGTGACCTTACGGCTCACGACGGAGCAGGCCGCGAGGACGGCACTTGCGGACGGGACAAGCAGGATGTCGCCCATCGCAAGGCTGACGGGCTCGGAGATGCCGTAATTGGCATTCGCCACTTCCAGCGCGGTGTCCTTGTCCACATACTTGCCGGAGATGGCGCGGACGAGAGTCACATTGACGGGGTTGTCATAGCGTCCGAAGTCGCGTGCCATGCGGTCGGAATTATCAATACCCGTTTGCACACCTTCGGCCAAATCCGTCTTAGGGATGCCACCTGAGGGCTTCTCGTATTTCGCGGCCAACAGCGTCGTCAAGTCCGCCGTCGTGGTGTAATTTGCTAACGCCGTGTTCAGCGCTGTGGTGGTGACATAGCCGGAAAGGTCGATGGAAGTGTCGCCAATCTTCACGAAGTTGCCGCTCGCGTACACATACTCCTCGTACTTGTCGCTTCCGCTTCCCGTGGGGCCGATGAGGTAAAGGACATTCGACGCGGGAGAGGTGATCGCGCTCGTCGAAGCGTAAATCTCGTAGTGGAACTGGTCGATTGCGCCGATGAGGTTGTTTACCTCCGTCTTGTTGTAGGTCTCGTTCTTGAGGTAATAGTTCGCAAGGTCGTTGACAGACCTGGTGATGAAGTTCGCAATGTCGGATTGCGTGACCAGCTTGTTTGATGGAGAAGCGCCGGATGGCACTTTCGCCTCAAGCGTCGTAAGGTCGCTCGCGTTGGCCTTTTGGCCCAGGCCGGTATTCACAAACGCCTTGTCTGCGAGTTGGTTGGAAGGAGATGCCGCCGATGGAATTTTATTCTCGACGGTCGTTATGCGCCCCGACAGTGCGCCTTCCACACCTTGGGCGCGTTCTACCTCGGAGGTGAGGGCGGACGAGGAAGCCTTCAGGGCGTCCGCCGCAGCGCGGGCCTCGGCCTCCGCCGCCAACTCTGTTTTCGTGGCGAGAAGGGCGTCCGCCTGCTCACGGGCGCTGGCCTCCTGCTGGAGCTCCTGCTCTATCTCCAGGGCCTTGTCGATGGCCTGCTGGACGGTGGGGCCGTTTTGGTTAAGTTGATAGTCTGCCATAGTCGTTATCTCGTGTATTTAGGTTTCTGGTTATTGTTTTCCTTGCTGTACTTGTTGTAGTTGCGGTATAGGATTACGGCTCCAGCGAATCCGCAGATGCCGCCGAGGATGGCGAAAATGCCGCCTGCGACCTTGCCGCCGACGATAAGGTTGATGCCGCCCGCGAGTCCGATGATGCCGCAGAATGCGAGGATGGCCACTCCGAAGAAGGAGAAGATTTTACGCCAGGAGAATTGTGCTTCGTATGCCATAGTAGTATGCGTTTTTGTTTAACTTCTTATCACGTTGTGCGACACCCATGAGCCGCCGGAGTAATCCTCGACGGTATCTATGTCGATGCTGATGGTGTTGGTATAGCCGGAGACGAGAGGCACGGCGCCCATGTTCTGGTTTCCTCCTGCGATGATAGGGCCAGCCGTTCCCGTTGTGGTATCAACGACACCCCCGACGGAAGTCTCCTTCGTGTAGCCGTATCTGTGCTGCTCGTCGTCGGTGTTGTAGATGTAGGCCGTCCTGATACGCTGCCCGCCCTGCGTGGATTCAACGTAGTCCACATCGAACGGACACTTCTTCTGCGTGACAGTATCCGTATCCGACACACTACCGTAGTAGGCCGTCAAGACACAATCTCTTGCGGAGGTAGAATCGGGGTTATACGGAGCCGAAATGACGACATAGGTGGTGCCGGTCGTGTATGTCTTTGTGAAGCTGCTGTCCGAAAGTTGGATGGAGGCAGCGATATGTTCGCGGTCGGTACTGTCCAGGTTCTCTTCATCCCAATCGCCAGAGTCGTACTGAGTCTTGTACTTAGCTTCGGTTATTCCGACATTGAGGCTTCCGCCATACCCCGGAATGTAAATGAGGTTGCTCCAAGTGATGTCGAGCAGATGGTTGCTCGTCGGGCCATTCGCTTCTTCCTGGATGATAGCTGTTGCCGTCTTGGATGAATCGGCCTTGAGAATTGCGCGGATAGTTGTATTCCCAAAGCTCCTTGTATTCGTTCCGAGGGAGCCGAAGTCGGCATAATGGCCGGTGAAGCCGTAGGTTCGGTAGGTGTCGTTCGCCTTCACGACATACTCGAAATCAAATCCGTCACCCATCATAGTCCCGGAAGAACCGCTCGTCCAAGTAAACGGGCAAGTGGGCGCAAGGTTGATGGAGTCCCCGCCGGGGTCTGCGGTGCTACCGGGCGCAGGAAAAGATACCGTCCCGAAGTTGCCGGGCTCATTAGGGCCTTGCGTGACGGGAATGGTGCAAGTTGCCTCGGAATGAAGCGTCCATTGGAATGTATAGTATGTGTCGACACTATCATACGGGTCGGAACCAAGGTTATTGGCTGTGATGGTCCTTCCTTGCGTACCGCCGTTGGAGATTCGATTGGCAATGTCCCCGTCATAGGTCACGGTCACGCCCGGCGAAGATGTTTCGGTCGGAGAATCGCCGTTGTCATAATTGCGGTAGCCCTTGAAGGTGACGGTCTGGCTTCCGCCTGCCGCCGTAAAGGTGAGGCCAGAGGAATAGGTGGATTCGAGGGTGTACCAAGAAATCGTCTCCGCCTGCGTTACGGTCACGAAGCCAAGGGTGTTGCCACCGTACACCGCGTACACCGTAGCGGACCTCTCGCTTCCGTTCTTGCCGTTCTTCTCTGCCGTGACATAATAACCCGAGGTGGTAAGCCACGAAGCCGATTCGCTTGCGTCTGCATCAATATCACGATAGTATTGAGTCTGTCCGTCTACATGGCCACCGCTGGTGTACCAAGTACGGATGTAATAGTATTCCCTACATTCGGCCCAGGTGAGATACCCGGTTTCCCCAGCAGAGAGAGCCTTTGCATTGTGGGAGTTCCACACGAAGTCGAGGTCCACCAAGGAATAGGTCTGCCCAAATTCTTCCGTGCTTTCCTCGTGGTTGGCCTGCTGCGTTACGGTTTCGCTGCTAGAGTTGGAACTCGGAAGGCTCGATGCCGTAACGGACGCATAACAGTTGGAGGCGATAGTTACCTCGGTCGTTCCGTCGGGATCGGGATTCGTTCCACGGGATGAGGCGGAGACAGCGCCCGTAGAAGATGCCTGGCCACCGACACGGTAAGATATGGTGTACGGAGACGAGATGTCTACGCCGTCGGTCATTGTGCCGCTGTTTGTGCCGTCGTCAACACTATCCTGAAGAGTTCCCGCGTAGACACCGTTGATGTAGTAGTCCTGCTCAAACTCGATAACGGGATATACCGTGCCGCCGCTAGCAGGAATATTATAACCACCCGCATCCGGATAGTAGAAGTCCGTGATTCGCGGAGTGCCGAAGGTTACTTGCTGGCTAACACCTTCCTGCGTAGCCGAGGCTGTAAGGTTCGACCAAGTATATCCATCCGGGTCAGTGATATGCGATTCGGTTTCGTACTCTATCTGAGACGAGCTTTGATTTTCCTGAATCGAAACAACATTGCCGCTAAAGTCATAGTACGAAGCACCGTCCATGGTAACGGCATCAATCACCGGCGTGGCGCTCTCAGAATCTGTCATCCATTCTGGGTCCCACGCTCCAGACGAGTATTCATGCTTGTACTGATAATCGAGATAGCCGAATACCGTGAAGTACCTGTCGGTAGCCAAAATCGGGTCGGGAGAAATGCTCGTGGACGCGCCGGTGTACTGCTTCACCTCGTTGGTGTAGACGTTCGGGGCTTGGTATATCGTAATCTCGTCATAGATGGACGGAGACATACCGAGGGTGGCACGGATGGTTGTGCTGCGACGGTATTCATCGAAGTCGGTTCCACGGCTCCATACCTTGACCGTTGCACCTGCGGAAGATTGATTCTGGAACGTAACCCAGTCCCCAACGGCGGAAAGATTGAAAGAGTTTGTCTTGAGCGCCTGCTGGTAGGTGTAGGTCTCGCCGGAGTCGTAGGTGTAGAGTTGGTCCATCGTGGCCGTGATGGTCGCGTTGACGGTCTCATAAGCCGGGGCCGGAGAGCCGGTCGTATCGTATCTGTCGAGTGCGACGACAAGATTGGTGTACGCATCCGCATGGGCCTCGTTCTTTAGCTGCGTCATCGTCACGACCTTCTGGGCAGAAATGGGCTTGTTGTCGTAGGTTCCCGAATAGGTAGCCGTGAGGTCGCAAGTCCGCGTCGTAGAATCGCTCGTCGGTGCGTCCGTACCAGATGCTTGGTCGCCGTTGCGCCCACGAGAAGTGGCAGTCCATGTATTGTTGGAGAATCCGAATCCAGAGTAGGTGGAAAGCGTTATGGATGGAATGACATTGGTAGAGTACACCTCCACATCGTCCGAAACGCGGTACACCTTGAGAGTCCAAGTCGGCACAGCGCTTCCACCAGATGCCGGGACGGAGTTGATGGCGTATTGGCCACCGTAAACCCACGACACGAACAGTTGTGCGTAGTACGCGGTCTTAGGCCACAGTTGCTCGCCGCGCCGCATAACACGGTTGCAGAGCAGCGAACCGCGTCCAATCTTGAGTGCATCTCCTATCTTACTTGCTCCCATTACGACAAGTAACCATCAGGGTAAACGAAATATGTTGTATTGGCATCGAGCGTCCCGGCCTGCTCCAGGGCGTCATAGTCGGATTCCTCGATGTCGACGAAGTGCTTCATGGTGGCGGAGGAAATGATATACTCGTTTCCTATCTTGTTGTTGGCAGATGCGGAAAGAGACATGTTTCCAGAATGTGTTTCCGCGCCAGTGTGCGTCTCCGCCCCAGAGTGTGTCTCGGTTCCGGTTGCTACAATGGGGCCTGCGAACCTACTCGTACCTCCAGATACAGACAGGGCGTCGAAACCACCAACCGCCAAAAGGGACAACAGCGGGACGTTTGTGTTGGTAAGGCTACCATCAGCGTGCAACTCCTTCAAGTTTTGCCCGGAACCCTCTGTAACCCATAAATACTTTCCGCGAATACCGTTGTCTGTCTTGATGGATATAGGGGTATTATCCGACATTTTCTCAACCTCGGCGTTCACGACTATCTTTCCACCAACGACATTGACATTAGTTGCCATTACGTCGCCCGTATTGGAAACGGAGAACGCGACGGCAGACCCATTCTTTATCTGTATCGAGCCGCCGACGATTTCTATGTCGCTACAATAGACTTGACCACCGTAGGTCACACGGAAAGGTGCGGTAGCAGGCGTTACGGCATCGCCCGCACCTTGGCTGGTTTCGGGGTGCGTACCGGCGAAGAAACTAATTTGAGGGTCATTGACAGAGCCGGGAAGGAGAGTGCCACCCTGCACGCCAGCAACGATGTAAGACTGCCCGTCATCGTACATGTAGACCGCATTACCAGAGAGGATGTCAATGGCCGCGTTGGAGGCCAAGAGAACCCTCGTGGCGATGAAGTCGAACTGAGTAGCGACAACCCAATAATCCGCCCAACCAGACCCGGAAACGCCCGGCGCATGGTTTTGCGCTCCGACACCGTTCTTGCAGTAATAGTATGTCCGAGTGCCGCCCGACTCCACATACACCATGTCGTAGTAGATAATCGATGGGTCGGTTTCCTGCATTCCCTGATATCCTGCGACATATCCTCCTTGACCGTCGGGACGACCATTCGGGAGACCGTTGGACGAGAACTCGTTGATGCCTCGCATGACCTTACCCATGAGGCCATTGTCGCCCGTTAGCCTCGTGATGGGAGACCACGAGCCGTTGGCCGTGTTCAGCCCTCCGAGCAAGTCTGCGGTAGCACCATTACCCTGCACAAAGGCCATAGTGACATAACACGGATCATCGCCCGATGGAATCTCCACATACCAGTTCTCAATCACGGAGAGAGGGGTCGTGAAGGTGGTGTCACTCGTCGCGTAAATCTTTCCGTCGGAGAAACGGTACTTGTAGTTGCTTGCGGGGACGGAGAGGCCAGAGGTTCCGCTGCTGCTTCTGCGATAGAGGTAAACCGTGCTTGCGGAATATCCATTATCCCCCTTCGCCCCGTCCACCACAACGGGGATGGTCTCGCGGTCGATGAGGGTGGTCTCGGCGTTGTCGGAGAACCAATAGTAGATGACCTTCCCGGCGGCAATCAAGGCCGTCCAATTCGAGTCTGTATTCGCTATGGCTGCGTAGGCAATCTTCGTAGTACCGCCATCAACACTCATCTTCAAGACACCGTAGGTGGAAGGAGACAGTTCGCCAAGGCCCTTACGCATCATGCGTGAGCAGGTGATGCCCGTCTGGTCGTAGGAGATGGTGTTATCGTTATTCCTCGTTCCCTTGATGACATCGGCGGAGGGTTGCAGCATGAACACCGCGCCGTCCTCGCCTTCCTTGATAAAGAGGATAGAGAAGGTGACATTGCGCGTTCCGCGAGCGCCCGTAACGGCGATGGGAATGTCAATCTGGTTGATGCCCGTATAGTCGATAGGGTTGGCGGTCGTGCCCGCCAGAGTGACGGTTACGGTAGCGGACTTGCCACCCGTATTGATGACAGCGCTGACACTCGAAATCTTCGACACATAAGCCGCAGGGATAGTCGGCACGACGGAAGAAAGCGTCTCCGCGTTCATGCCGTAGTACAGGATGACCTGCGTGGTGAGGGTTACGGTGGCGGAGAGCTTGCCGTCACTGCCCACGGCCACACCGTCAGCCTCATTCGTGATGTCCGCGATAAGAGGACTGTCGCCCTTCAGGGCCAAAGCCCACGAATAGTACAGCTTGACAATCTTCTCCGGGTTGCTGCCCTCGGCCTCCTGAATGATAATCGGAATCTCTATCTTGCCGACGGGAATGTTCATCTTGTTCGTCACGGCAATCGAGAGGTAGGCCGAAGCGGTATTGTTGTTGACCACCTCCACGCTCATCATGAGGTTGGAGTCGGTGTCGTAGATTCCTGCACCGCCAGCACCGGCCACGACCAGATACTTACCATCGGAATCCGTGAGGTACTTGCCCGTGCTTTCAAGGAGATGGCCACCGGCATAGGAGGCAGGAATGACCGTTCCGTCGGTATTCAAGAAGCGGATGGCGGATTGCTTGACGTTCGTCTCTATCCGTTCCACTCCGCGATAGCCCAAGATGTCCGAGGCGTCGGTGTCGGCAATGGCATATTCCTCCCCGGCCTTGAAGATATGTGACGGGTTAGAGAGCGAGAAGGTCAGGGCGTTAGAGAGAACCTTCATAATCTGCACCGTGGCGGAAAGGCCCTCGTCCCCGGAGACCACGCAACGGAAATCCTCTACCACCTCTCCGTCGAGATAGTAGAGCGATCCGTCGGGGTCTACGGTGTATGACTGTCCCGTGGCGCTGGGGATGGGAACCCAAGAAATTGCGCCACGGAAATACCATTGGTAGGTGGGGTTGTCGATGCCCTTCGTCTCGCAAGTCAGCACTACCGTGTTCACAGGTTCCTCGTCGAAGGAATCCTTGTACCCGATGATGGGATGCGAGGCCACGACGCGGACGTACAGTTCGTTGTCCGTCGTCACGGATGGCGTCAGTTCCTCCACCTCGTTTCGGAGGTCACGCAAGGTAATCTCCGTAATAGTTCTTGAATTGCGGCCAGACTCTTTCGTCAGCCGCGCAATGAAGTTCTCGCGCTTCTCGTCCTGCAAGGTCACACGGTAGGTGGGAATTGCCTCTGCGCCCTCGTTTATCTCAAGGGAGTCGATAAGCACGAACTCGGTTTCATCGCCGACCACATTCGTGTCCCACAAAGGCATGTACATGCCCTCAAGCAGGGTTTCGGGATTCTTCGCCAGCACCTTCGCGTCAATCTCCGGCTCGTAGACATACTTGGGCGTGGAGATCGCGTCAAGCACCTCGGATGCGCGTTCAAGAAGCCTCTGCTCCGCCGCAGTATGGTATATCTCCGGCATCGTGAGGTCGATAAGCACGAAACGGTCGTACTGCTCAACGCGGTACACGGAGTTCGGGAAATACTGGCCAATGCTGTCGTCGCTCTGCCGTGCTACGGTCAGACGCCAACGGTCGGAAGCCGCCACATATTCGCATTTCTTAACCGTGAAGTCGCGTCCGGCACACCATCCGCTCTTGAAGGATATCGTGCAGATGCCGCCCGAAACAGAGGACTGTTGCTTGGAGATGTCGAAACCGACCTGCGGAATCTCCACCGTAAAGGTCTGCGCCGGAGTGAACTCGACGGATAGGGTGGTGGTTCCGGGAGCGAGGTTGATGAGTACCTGCGTTGACCTTTCCGTGGACGGACGCTCAAATTCCACATAGCCCTTGAGCGAGACGTTGCCCGTATTTTCTGTGTTGATGTCGAACGGTTCGAGCGACACCGTGAAAACACCGTGTGTGCCACGCACAACGGTCGCAGGGCGCTCGCCGTATTTCACGCCGCCAATCTCCAACCATAATACCACGGAGACGATGGAGAGGGTTTCATCGCAGGCTA
>Ga0310786_10004555_pt1 | contig 19282 bp, 9 predicted proteins | sample AusTroGonzalo_MG_FD_203881 | JGI IMG/M metagenome (GOLD analysis project Ga0310786, IMG submission 203881) | Bovine rumen microbial communities from tropical cattle in Woodstock, Queensland, Australia - Gonzalo_03 (v2) (version 2) | ecosystem: Host-associated > Mammals > Digestive system >... | reverse complement strand
AGATAGAACCGTTGACGTTGAAACCCTGGGTCTTCGACTGGTTATTGTCGCGCATGATCATGGGGTGATACTGCTCGCCGGCATAGAACTTGGACACGGCGTAGTAGTTGCCGTTGCCGTCCTGCAGTAGCGTCTTGCCATTAGCCTGTGCATTCTGCATGTGATAGGGCAGGTTCTCTGCGCTGTAGGTGTCGGGAGTCAGCGGGTCGAGCATCAGGATGGAGGTCAGCAACGAGCCGTACTCGCTGTTGCTCGACACCTGGCGGACGTCATATTTCTCAATCTGATTGGTAGTACCCACCTTCAGCCAGTCCTTTACCTTGTATTCGGCGTTGATGGTGGCGGTCAGACGCTTATAGACATCGGCGTCGCCCTTGATGATACCATTATTATTAAGGTACGCGAGAGAGAGGTAGTAGTTGCCGCGGTCGTTACCGCCTGTGAACGAGAGGGCGTGCTTCTGCATGTGTCCGTGAGTGAAGGCCACGTCCGTCCATGAGGTGTTCGTCAGGCCGTCCCAGTTCTTCAGCAGATAGTCCTTCGTGAAGATGTTACCCTCATCCATGTACTGTATGTACTGCTCGGAGTTCAGCATCTTAGGGATACGTGCCAGGCTCTCGTCCGTCCACATGAAGTCGTAGGAGATCTTGCCCTGTCCGGGCTTACCTTTCTTGGTGGTAATCAGTACCACGCCGTTACCGGCCTCGGCACCGTAGATGGCGGCAGAGGCAGCGTCCTTCAGGATTTCCATAGAGGCTATGACGCTCGGGTCGATGCCGCTGATGTCGCTCATGCGCACACCGTCAACCACGTAGAGCGGCTCGGAGCTGACGTTCGAGCTGTAGCCACGGATACGTACAGTGGGTGAGCTGCCAGGTGCGGCACTCGAGGAGATAATCTGCACACCTGAGGTCTTACCCTGCAGGGCCTGTTGTGCGTTGGAGATGGTACGGTTCTCCATGTCCTCGGCCTTCACCTGCGAGATGGCACCCGTCACGCTGCTCTTCTTCTGAACGCCGTAGCCTACTACGACCACTTCCTCCAGCGTCCGGTTGTCGGGCTGCAGTTTGATGGTCATGCCGTTCTGTACTGCCACTTCCTTAGTCTCGTAACCGATGTACGAAACCACGATGACTTGTCCTGCCTTGACGTTCATCGTGAAGTTACCGTCAATGTCGGTGATGGTGACATTCTTGGCATTACCCTTGTCGGTAACGGTCGCACCAATAACGGGCTCACCGGTCTCGTCAATCACAGTGCCCTTGATTCCTTGGGCGAAAGATGTTACAGACATCATCAATGCCATTAACATCATTAGAATACTGCTCTTTTTCATTGAGATTAAATTGTTTTTAGTTAATAAATTGTTGTATTTTGTTTGAATTATGGCGCAAAATTACATATTCAAAAAGAAAGCTGCTTTCTCATATTGTTTTTCCTTTTTCGCCTTTGTTCAAATTGTTTCCGACGCTTTCCGATTTGTTCAAAACCTGTCATATTTGTTCAATTCTGCATAAAAAAGCAGTATGTTTCTTTTGTTCTGCTCTTGATTTTTCGTAACTTTGCCGAAAAATACTAATGATATGATTAAACCTAAAACAATCTTTGTGCTATTCATCACGCTCGTGTGTCTCCTGACGGCCTGTCAGCAGGAGGACAGGCAGGACTACCACATGAACAAGGACGAAGAGCATGACGTGATGGTGGCGAACGAACTCTCCAACAGTCGTGTGCAATGTATTGCGGAAGATGCCACAGGACAGCTGTGGATTGCCACCTTCCGCGGACTGAACCGCTACGACGGCCATGAATATCACCAGTACTTCTGTAGCGAGGACTCGCTGGGCATCCCCGACAACAACGTGCAGGGCCTGCTCTGCGACCAGTCGGGTCGATTGTGGGTGGCCACCGTGAACGGCGTGTGCCGCTACACCAGTCAGGACAACTTCGAGCGCATTCCCATGCAGACGGGCAACCGCAATGCCCGTAAGCTGCTCATGGACTCCAAGGGACGCGTGTTCGTGTATAACGGCACGGAGGTGCTGATGTATGACGAGTTGCACCGCATTTTCCTGCCCTGCATCAACCGCACGATGACCAACCAGTCGTGGGGCGACTGTTTCATCGATGCTGCCGACGATATCCTGCTGGCGGGCCCTGAGAACCTGCTGATATACGCCGGTGACACCTTCAAGCAGCGCATGGAGATCAAGCACGGTCAGAACATGGGCTTCTACTACTTCGCACTGCTGGAGAACGGGCTGATGCTGGCATCGGGCAATGGTACGCTCAAGCTCTTTGACACCAAGGCGCGGCAGGCGGTTCCCCTCAGTCCGCAGATGGAGTCGAGACTGCTGGCACACGGCAGCGTGGTACAGGCTGCCTGCCTGCTGGAAAACAACACCATTCTGCTGAGCACCTCGCACAACGGACTCTTCGAGATGAACCTGCTGACGCAGACGCTGTTGGGCGAGGGTGATGCCGACTTCACACTGCCCGTGCCCGATGCCTACGTGACGCAGATATTCCAGGACTCGCGTAAGAATGTCTGGCTGGGTACCTATGACAAGGGGCTCTTTGCCGACTATTACTATATGGAGAAATTCGGCGGTTCGGACAACTACCTGAACCGCGTCATCGACAACTCCTCGGTGTTTGCCGTGGCCGTCGATAAGCAGGCGAACCTCTGGGTCTCCACGTTGCTGAAGGGCGTCTTCGTCTTTCATGCTGACACGCAGAAGGGTGAGCAGATTGTGATTGAGGGACTGCCCGCAGGCGAGAAGAACGTGGTGAACCACATCTTCTGTGACCGCGACGGACTGCTGTGGCTCTCTACCAACGACATCGTCATGAAGTGCCGCTATGACGGACGGCGTCTGAACATTCTCGGCCAGTGGCCCGTACCCATGGCAATGGACTTCGAACAGACGGACGACGGCACGGTGTGGGTGGCCACGAGTTCTACCTATGTGTTCGGCTTCCGACCAGGCAGCAGCGAGCCTGAGCTGAAACAGGCGTTCAACGTGGACTACACCTTCATTCCCTCGCTCCTGAAGCTCAACGACGGACAGCTGCTCATCTCCGCCTTCTATCAGGACATCATGCGCATGAACCCCGTGACGGGGAAGCTTAGCAAGCTGGACATCCCCACGATGGCACAGTGCATACGCCGCAGCGTATATATCCCAACCGACATGCATCAGGACAAGAAGGGCGACGTGTGGATTGGTACCGTCAGCAACGGACTGCTGCACTACAGCCCGCAGACGAACACCATGACACGCATCGCAGGACTGTCCTGCTCTGACGTGGGAAGCATCGAGGAGGACCGTCAAGGAAACCTCTGGATCAGTACGATGAAGGGACTGAACCGTCTGGATGCCAAGACGGGACGCATCACGGCACTCTACAAGGCCGACGGACTGGCGGGCGACGAGTTCTGCGACCGTGCTTCGTGCCAGATGCCCAACGGTAGCCTGGTGTTCGGCGGTACGGATGGTGTCACCATGTTTGACCCTGCCGACCTCGACACGCTAAAGAAGGTGCCTCTCCTGTTCTGCGACCTGAAGATACATAATCAGCTGGTGCGTCCTGCCAAGGATGGCCCCATCGAGGCAGTGCTTGACAGTAGCAAGATCATCCGTCTGGGACACGACGAGAACAGCTTCAGCATCTCGTTTACCGCCCTAGACTTCGGGGAGTATGAGCGCGTACACTACTACTACCAACTGGAGGGCTTCGACGACGACTGGATTGACGCAGGCAGCAGCCACTCGGCAAGCTATGCCAATCTACCGTCAGGACACTATACCTTCCACGTGCGCACCACCGACAGCGCCAGTGATGAGACGAACAGCGACGAGCGTACCATCCGCGTGGTGGTCAGCCCCGCACCCGCCTTCTCGTGGTGGGCATGGCTCATTTATCTGGTGCTGGGCGGACTGCTGGCCCTGTTCCTCTATCATAATGCGCGTCGCGTGGTGAAAGCCCGCCGGGCAGCCCGTCAGGCCGTGATGGAGAAAGAGCAGGAGCAGCGCGTAAACACCATGAACATGAGTTTCTTTGCCAACATCTCGCATGAGTTCCGCACACCGCTGACCACTATCAAGGGCCCCGTTGACATGCTGACCAAGAGTGGTAGGCTGAAGGGCGAGGACCACGACTTGCTGGTCATCGTACAGCGCAGTGTACGGAGAATGCTGCGGCTGGTTAACCAGTTGATGGACTTCAACAAGCTGGAGAACGACACGCTGAAGCTGAGCGTCAGCCAGCAGGATGCCGTACTTGTCATCCGCCAGATCTGCGATGCTTTCCAGTTCAACATGAAAGAGAAGGGCATCGGCTTCAAGCGTATCGGACTGGAGGAGTCCATTCCCATGTGGCTCGACAGTGACAAGCTGGAGAAGATACTCTTCAACCTGCTGTCAAACGCCCTGAAGTTCACGCCTAGCGGCGGACAGGTGACACTGACTGTTGATAACGAGGGACTGCAGCTGAAACTGACTGTAGCCGATACGGGACAGGGAATCCCCGAGGACCAGCTGGAAAACATCTTCAAGCGTTACTATCAGCTTGACAACCAGACGAAGGGAACCATCAACTGGGGTACAGGCATCGGACTCTACTACTCGCGCCGTCTGGCCGAGCTGCATCACGGACAGCTTTCCGCAGCGAACGTAGGCAGCGGACAGACGGGCAGCGTCTTCACTCTGCTGCTGCCGATGAACGAGGAAGCCTATACCGAGGTAGAACGTCAGGACCTGTCTGAGGACACCACCTTTGCGTACCCGTCGCTCGACCATCAGCCCTCCACTCTCACCCCTTCAACCCTCAATCCTCAACCCTCCACCATTCTCGTGGTTGATGACGACTCGGAAGTGGTAGGCTACCTGAAGACCCTGCTGCAGTCACGCTACAGGGTAGTGTGCTGCTACAATGCTGCTGATGCTCTGAAGGCCATCACTGAGGAAGAGCCCAACATCGTGCTCAGCGACGTGGTGATGCCAGGCATGGACGGCTATGCGCTGTGCCGCGAAATCAAGAGCGACCTGCAGATGTGCCACATACCCGTCATCCTCGTCACGGCAAAGTCAACGCCCGAGAACCAGATTGAAGGACTGGACAAGGGCGCAGACGCCTACATCACCAAGCCCTTCGACCCCCACGTGCTGCTAGCACAAATCAAGTCGCTGCTGAGCAACCGCCAACGCTTACAGCACATTCTCAGCAGCACTACCAACACTGAAGAGCAGCAGGTGGAGGATGCCCTATCCCCGCAGGACAAAGCCTTCATGGATGAGCTCTACAAGCTGATGGAGGATGAGCTGGCGAACTCGGAACTCGATGTGACGCGCATCACGGAGATGCTCTATATCTCGCGTACCAAACTCTACTACAAGATCAAGGGCCTGACGGGCGAGACACCTAGTAGCTTCTTCCGCCTATACAAGCTCAACCGTGCTGCTCAGCTCATTAAGGAGGGTAAGCACACCATCTCTGAGGTGGCCGACCTGACAGGCTTTAGTACCCTGTCACACTTCTCGTCCCTCTTCAAGAAGCAGTTTGGTGTAAGCCCCAGCGAGTACAGGTAAGTATACAAAAGAAGCCTCGCCATCCGGCGAGGCTTCTTGTTGAAGGCTAGGGTTTCCATTCCCATTAAGATTTTTGTTCCCGTTATCGTTAAGGTTCTTTGACCTAAAGGTGCAAAGTGGCAAAGCCGAGCAATCGTTATTGTCATCGTTAACGTTCCCCTTACACTTCAGGACAAAAAATGGCCCCCGCCATCCGAACGCTTTCGGAGTAGCGGGGGCCTGGGATGAATGTATGTGTGTCCTATTTGAAGATTTTCTGGGAGAACATGGTGAGGTAGATGCGCCAGTTGCGCCAGATGTGACCGCCGTCGGTCTCTACGTACTCGTACTTGTAGCCCTTGGAATCCCAGAAGGCACGCAGGTCAACGGTACTTTGATAGAGAAAGTCGGTCTTACCCATGCCCATCCAGTAGAGTTTGGGCTTGCTGCCGAAGAGACGGGCAGATTGTGCGGCGAAGTCGGGCGAGTTCTTAATCTGGTCGGCAAACGAATCTTGATATCCTCCATTGTCCAGATGCAGGCCTGCTGAGAACAGTCCGTAGTAGTCGAACGTGTTGGGGTAGAGCAGGCTGACGTGGAAGGTGTGGCCGCCACCCATCGATAGGCCGCAGATGGCACGTCCGGAACGGTTCTTGATGGTGCGGTAATGACTATCGACATAGTTCACAATGTCCATGAAGCTAGCGGGAATGGTGGCAACGGCAGGTTCGGTGGGACCTGTGCCGGCATCGCGGAAGCCAGGGGTGTACATGCCCCATGACCACTCGCCGGGAGCTGCCTGACAGTTGGGGTTGCCGTTGGGCATCACCACGATCATGGGCTTGGCCTTACCTGTGGCAATGAGGTTATCGAGTATCTGTGCGGCACGTCCCAGCTCACTCCATGCGTTCTCGTCGCCACCGGCACCGTGCAGCAGGTAGAGCACGGGATACTTGCCGCCCTTGTCGTAGCCAGCAGGTGTATAGACGGTCATGCGGCGCTGCATTTTCAGCGTGGGGCTGTTATACCATACCTTCGAGAGGTTGCCGTGGGGCACTTCGTTCACGCGATAGAGGTCGCCCTTGTCACCCTTCTGGTCGCTGACGATGAAGATGTTGGTGAACGATACGATGTCACGGTTCACGTAGATGTTGGCAGGGTCCTTGACACCCGTCATGCCGTCGATGTTGAAGGTGTAGCTGTACATCTCGGGGGCCAGTTTGTCGGTGGTGTAAGTCCATACGCCGTTCTTGCCTTCTTTGAGTGCTGCTACGCCTGGGGCGTCATACTTGCCGTAGCCGGGCACATCAATGGTTTGCGGGGGCAGAAAGTCGCCCGTCACCTCTACCTTGATGGCCTTGGGGGCATAGAGATTGAATGTCACGGTGCCGTCGGCATTGATGACCGGCGACTGTACGCTGGCACTGTTGAAGAGCTTCTCCTGTGCCGAGGCACCCATGCAGCAGAGGGCTGCGAGTGCGAAAGTCATGATTGTTTTTTTCATATTGCAAAAATATAGTTTGTTGTACTTTCTTGCCTTTTTACCCTTTTATCTTTTCAAAAGATTCAGCTTTACATTAGGCTTCATCACGTTGTTAACCTTCTTCGTCCACGCCTTGACCTTAGCGGTGGTAGTAGCCTCCACGTCGTTGGCTGACGAGCATATCATGAAGGTATAGATACCGGCATCGGTCTTCCAGGCAGAAGTCTTCTCGTTGAACGAGGCGAGGTCCTGGGTGGTGACGGTCATTGTCACGGTCTCTGTCTCGCCGGGCTGCAGCAGACGAGACTTGGCGTAGTTGCGCAGTTCCTTCTCGGGCTTGTTCAGTTTCTTGCTGTTGGGGGCTGCCACAAACAGCTCCACCACGTTACGGCCTGCTCTGGTACCCGTGTTCCTGACGGTTACGCTGACAGTAATGGCATCGCCGTCAACAGAGCACCTGGTGTCCGAGTAGGCGAAGGTGGTGTAGCTCAGACCGTAGCCGAAGGGGTAGGCCACGGGCTTGTCGAACGAGTCGAAGTAACGGTAGCCCACGTAGATGTCTTCCTCGTAGTTGGTGAAGTCGATGTCCTTCTGTGGCTGGCGGTCCTGCGGGGCGGCATCCTTGTTGTAGCCCCACATGAACATGGCTCCCAGCGTCTTGTCGTCCACGTCGCTGGGGAAGTTGCGGTCAGCATAGGCATCACCGTAGTTGATTTGGAAAGTCATGGGCAGCTTGCCGCTGGGGTTTACCTTGCCTGAGAGCACATCGGCAACGGCAAAGCCTGACTCCTGACCACCCTGCCAGGTGCATACTAGCGCATCGACTTGATTCTGCCAGGAGGCAACATCGATGGGACTGCAGATGTCGAGCAGTACGACCACCTTCTTGCCTTGGGCATGGTATGCCTCACTCACGGCCTTGATGAGTTCCTTCTCGCCTTCCTTCAGATAGAAGTCGCTTTTGCTGCGGTCTGCAGCCTCGCCGCTCTTGCGGCCCAGCGAGATGATGGCCACGTCGCTGCCCTCGATGGCGGCAGCCATCTCGTCAGCAGTAAATTGCTTCTCCTCAGCACGTGCAGGAGGCATCAGCGAGAATGGCGGACGGCCATTTGGGAATAGACGTTTCTCCTCGTCGGCAATGTGCTTGGTATAGAGCCCGATGAGCGGCTTATAGACCTCGTATCCAGCACTGCGCATACCCTCGACGAGTGATACAGTATAGTGGCCTACGCTAGTGCCGCCGAAGCCAGAACCACCAGAAATCCAGTCGTAGGAGGTGCAGCCGAACAGGGCTACGCGCTTGCCGGCAAGCGGCAGCGTGGCAGCATCGTTCTTCAGTAGCACAATGCCATCAGCACCTACTTCGCGTACCACCTTTGCATGTGCCTTGAGGTCGGGGGTGTTCGAGGACTCGTAGCCCTTGAAGTTATGGGTCTTCACAATGTATTCTAGGATGCGTCTGACGTTGGCGTTCAGCACCTCCATTGGCAGCTGACCGCTCTGGGCGGCAGCGAGGATGGCCTGATACTGTTTGGGCTGTCCAGGCTGTAACATGTCGTTGCCTGCCAGCATGGCGGCTACGGCATCATCGCCGGCGTTCCAGTCGCTGACGTACATACCCTTCCATCCCCATTCGTCGCGGACGATGGTGGTCAGCAGCTCACGGTTCTGGACGGCATACGGGCCGTTCAGCTTATTATAAGAGGTCATGATGGTCCAGGGATTGCTCTCTCGGATCATCACCTCAAAGGCCTTTAGGTAGATTTCGCGCAGGGCACGCTGCGACATCTGCGAGATGTTGTTGTTACGGTTTGTCTCCTGGTTGTTGGCAATGAAATGTTTGGGACAGGCGGCTGTTCCCTCGCTCTGCACGCCATTCACATAACCTGCGGCAATGGTTCCGGAGAGGTATGGGTCTTCACTGTAATATTCGTGGTTTCGGCCACAGAGAACGTTGCGGATAAGGTTCATCGAGGGTGAGAGAATCCAGTCGAGCCCGAACTCACGTACCTCGTTGCCGATGCCCTTGCCCACTTTGTAGGCAGCCTCGCGATCCCATGTCGAGGCAAGCGTCATAGATGCCACGAAGTCGGTGGGGTAGTAGTCGCGGTGGTCCCAGCTGCGATGGCTGTCCATGCGCAGCCCCTGCTGGCTGTCGGCACAGTAGGTCTTGGGAATGCCTAGACGGGCAATGTCGAAGGTACTTCCTGCCGTTCCTGGGAACTTCGCCTCGTCGTTGAAATGCATGCCGCATCCTAGTACCAGGTGGCACTTCTCTTCGAGTGTCATGGCGTTAATCACTTCGTCAATGTTTTCAGCCGTCAGTTGCTGGGCTGATGTAGGTAGGCTGTAGCCGCACATGGCGACCACAGCCAAAGTTACTAACCAAATCTGATAAATCCAAATCTTCATATTAATTTATGTTTTTTGCTCTTAGTCATTATCGGTTGATTTTTCTGGTTGCAAAGGTAGCCCATTTTTCTCGAACGTCCTTTCTCGTCCGTTCTTTTGTTTTTCGCCTTTGTTCAAAAGCGTCAACGGCCTTTCCTGTTCGTTCAAAAATTGTCTTATTTGTTCAAAAAGTAATGCCCCGGGCCAACGACCGTGTTGACTCGGGGCATCTATGTATTCTTATTTATATAACTATTTCCTATACCCGCCCTCACGCTGGCGTTTCAACTCCTCGGCCTGCTTCTGCATGGCCTCGAGGCGCGCAGCCAGACCGCTGGTCTTCTTGGGATTGTTCTTGTTCTCCTGATAGCGGGCCTCCAAGATGGCGAGCAACTTCTCGTCGTTGGTGGTCTTGCGCAGCACCCACATGATGGCGGCAGAGAAGAAGAGCGAGATGAAGTAGTAGAAGTTCAGACCGGCAGAGTAGTCGTTGAACATGAAGAAGAACATGACCGGCATGAGGTACATCATCCACTGCATCATCTTCATCTGCTCAGCCTGCTGACCTACCATTTGGTCGCGCTGCTGGCGCATGGACATGTACGAGTAGGCGAGGTTGGCCACGCAGAACAGGATACATGTCAGCGACAGGTGGTCACCGATGCCCCAGATGTAGTTGCTCCACTCAATGATGGGGTCATAGGTTGAGAGATCGTCAATCCAGAGGAATGACTGTCCACGCAGCTGGATGGCATTCGGCACGAAGTTGAACATGGCAATCCAGATAGGCATCTGGATGAGCATGGGCAGACAGCCTGAGAGGGGTGACACACCGTACTTGGAGTAGAGCGACATCATCTCTTGCTGCTTCTTCATGGCATCCTCGGGCTTGTCGTACTGCTTGGTCAGCGCGTCGAGTTTCGGCTTCAGCACGCGCATCTTGGCAGATGACATGTAGCTCTTTTTGACCAGGGGGTAGGTGATGGCCTTGAGCAGCAGGGTGATGAGGATGAGCACGATGCCCATGGGCAGTCCCCAGCGCGTGAGCCAGTCGAAGACGTAGATGGTGAAGAAGCGGTTGATATAACGGAACAGCGGCCATCCAAGATAGACAAGCTGCTGCAGGTCGAGGTCCTTGCCGAACTGGCTCTTCTCCTCGATGTCCTGAAGCAAGCGGTAGTTGTTGGGACCGATGTAGAACTCAAATTCGGAAGCCTTCTGGCCCGTGGGGTCAAAGTCGGTCTTCAGCTTGGCCTTATAGTCTTTCAGGTAGCCGCTCTCCTTCTCCTGCGGAATGCTGGTCAGCAGGGCGTTGGCGTCGAAGTTGTCCTTCGAGATGAGCACGGCCGAGAAGAACTGGTTCTTGAAGGCAACCCAGTCGAGGGCCTCCTCGATTTTCTCGTCCTCCTTGGCAGAGGTCTCACTCAGGTAGTCGGTGCCGCCGTCTGATTCCTTGTAGGTCAGCGTAGCATAGCGGTTCTCAAACGTAAAGCCCTTCTCCTGCTGGCGGGCGCGACCGTCCCACTCCAAGTCCATCTTGGTGTAGTTGGGGGCGAAGAATCCGCTCATGCCTTGGGCATGTACGGACATCGAGAGCAGGTAGTCCTCGTTCAGCCGGTAGTCGATGATGAGGGCTCCGCCGTTAGCTGCCTGCAGGGTCATGGTGACCGTAGAGTCAGTAGCGTTTGACGGAGTGAAGAACATTTCCTTCGTTACGATATTGTCCGTCTTGCCGGCCAGCATGAAGTTCAGACACTGGTCCTTGCCCTCGAACAATGTCAGATCCTTGGTGTCGAGCTTCTCGTCGTATTTGCCGTCCGCTCCCTTGTGGTGGCCTGTGAAGTCCTTGATGACGGCCTTGCTGATAGTGCCGCCCTTGGTGGAGAGCGTCAGTTCCAGCTTGGAATTCTTCAGTACGATGTCCTGATTGGTACCGTTCAGGGCAGCGTGGAACACGTTAGTGGTATCGCCCTTGGCTGCTGCCTCGGCCTCGGCCTTGCGTGTCTGTTCTGCAATCTTCTTGTCCTGTTCGGCTTTCAGTCGCTGTGCGTTCTCAATGGAGTCCTGCTTCATTTGGGCCTCCACCTGCTCTGCCGATGGCTGGTTGTACCAACTGAAGGCAATGAGCACAATGGCAATAAGCGTAAAGCCGATAACGTTGTTTTTGTTCATATTTGTTGTTTTGTTGATTTCTTAATAGATGGCGTATCAAGGTGCAAAGGTACAAAATAATTCACAATCCACCATTCATAATTCACAATTTTTAGTAACTCTGCGAATGAATTCGCGAAGTTACTTTGTTACTCAGCGCTTGCGTTGCTTGCTTGCAAGAACCTTGACCTTCTGCCGAACTTATCCGGCATTCAGGAAAACTCAAACATATTTGGCTTTTCATTCTTTTTTTCTTAGCTATCCAAGACGGCGAAATTACTCTGTCTCTACAAAAAAGAAATGAGTTTCTTTGTTTTGCTCTCGACTTTTCGTAACTTTGCACCGAAAAAGAAAAAAACATAAAATGATGAAACGAAGTTATATTCTGATATTGGTTGTTACATTGTCGTTGCATGTGCTTGATACAAAAGCCCAGTTCCGGGTGTTGAGGGCGCAGAATGACACATCACAGATAGTCCGTAACTACATGGACTCCCTCAGCATCTACAAGGCACGCCTTGACTCGCTGAGCCAGGCCAACGAGGCATTGCGTCAGGGAAGCAATGACGGCCGTTTCTACCGTTTGTTTGTGCCGATGACGTTCTATCATTCCGCTGCCCGTAAGCAGTTGTCTCTGAGTTCGTTGCCGAGCAATGATGAAGTGTCGGATGCTGTCGATGGCGCGTTGATGGGTATCTACCTGAAACGCCCCGACCTGCTGGTGAACAGTGAGAATCGGCTCAGGGCAGTCGGCACCATCCGCAACGATGTTGACGTGCAGCAGATGCAGAAGGTGGAACTGACTGAGCAGGTGGCACCAACCCCCGAGGAGACACCCGCAAAACCTGTCGAGGCGCCCGTCATGATCAAGAAACCTAACTTCTGGACCTTCAAGGGCGATTATTATCTGCAGTTCCTGCAGAACTACATCACCAGCAATTGGCACAAGGGTGGCGAGAGCAACTACTCCATGCTGGCCAGCCTGGTGCTGGAGGCCAATTATAACAACAAGCAGAAGGTGAAGTGGGACAACAAGCTGGAGATGAAACTCGGTTTCCAGACATCGAGAAGCGACACCCTCCATAAGTTCAAGGCCAACAACGACCAGCTTCGACTGACCAGCAAACTGGGTCTGCAGGCTCATAAGAAATGGTACTACACCCTGCAGGTACTGGCCTACACACAGTTTACGCGGGGCTTGAAGAGCAACGACCCCTTTACCTATTCCGACTTCTTCTCGCCGTTCGACATGAACGTCAGCCTTGGTATGGATTATGCCGTGGAGACCAAGAACAAACGGCTGACGGGTCACATCAACCTCTCGCCGGCTTCTTACAACTTCCGCTATGTGGGACGTCTCGGGCTCTCCACCCGACTGGGACTGAAGGAGGACCACCACACCCTGCACGATGTTGGTTCGTCGATGACCGTCGATCTGACGTGGAAGATGGCAGAGCAGGTGACGTGGAAGACGCGTCTGTATGGTTATACCTCGTATAAGCGTGCGCTGATGGAGTGGGAGAATACCTTGGAGTTGAAGGTCAGCAAGTACATCACGACGAACATCTACGTCTATCCGCGCTTCGATGACAACGTGGCACGCGACAGCGACCTGGGATACTGGCAGTTCATGGAGTACTGCTCGCTGGGATTCAGCTATTCGTTCTAAACAAAAAAAGAAGCCTGAGCAATCAGGCTTCTTTCGTTATTGGGCTTCTTCCATGTCTCCTTCAATATAGAGACGTGTCATTTCCACTTTTCCGTTCGTGCGGACAGTGATAGACTTCTTGAAGTGTCCGGGGAACTTGCCAGTACCGTTATAGGTGACCTTGATCTCACCCTTCTCACCCGGCTTGACAGGTGTCTTGGTGTATTCGGGCACCGTGCAGCCACAGCTGGCTACTGCCTGGTTGATAATGAGGGGCTCGTCGCCTGTGTTGGTGAAGTTGAACACGCAGGTAACGGTTGCAGCCTTCTCGGAGAACGTGCCGAAGTTGTGGGTCAGCTTGTCGAACTTGATTTCAGCCTGTGCACTTGCGAAACTGATTCCGCAAACCAGCAACAGGGCCGTGAATATCATCTTCTTCATATCTTCAATAGTTTAAATGTTCGTTAATATGACGTAATTCAGGGGCAAAAGTAAAACTTTTTTTCCGTTTTTATGTACAATTAACGTCGATTTTAAATTTATTTCACTACTACTTTCTTTCCATTGGTGATATATACGCCCTGCTGTGTCGGTATTTCGTTGACGATGCGGCCGTCCAATGTGTAGTAAACACTATTGTTCTCACGATGAATGGCTTCAATGCCCGTAGTTGCTCCAGGCTTCACCGTCAGCGAGTAGATGCGAAGGCTGTTGTTGGCATTTGCACCAAGGAGGCTGGGTGCTGCAGAACCATTGGCCGTAGCATAGATATAGACATAAGTGGGCGTAGTGACGTTATATGCTATTTCCACGGTGCCGCGTTCATTCTTTGTGACAGCCTGTGGAGCAGCGTTACCTACTTGTACGTTCAGCACCAGCGAACCACTTGTCTGACAGTTCAGTTCAATAACGCCGTTGCCGTTTACTTCGAAGATGATACCATTGAAGTTCTCCTTCACTTCGGTGCTGCCCGGCTCACCGCTACCGATGGCTGTCATGTCCGTTGCCTGATTGATAACCAAACAGTTGTCTTCTGCATTGTAACTGCCATTGGTGAGATTGTAATAGACGTTATCCACGACAACGTTCTCCAGAGACTCTTCGTCAGCCAAGTCGCTGAGGTCAATGCTCGTCTCGTCGCCATCAATCGGCTCGATGTAGCCGTCACCGTTGTACTCATCGTTCTCACCCGATGCAAGGCGGGCATAAACCGTCCAGCCTTTCTGCTTGGCAGTTTGTACCTGTGCAGGAGTGATAACGTTTTGCTCGTTTTCGTCTGTCAGGTCCTTCACGGATAGTGCACCTGATGCATTGCCCCATGTAGGAAGATTGCTTACCAATGCCTCCATTGCCTTTTCGTCAAGACGGTTGACCTGGCATTGCACATTATTCAGTACCTTATTCTTCGGACTGACACGTAACGATGTCAGCTGATTATTATTGCACATCAGCATCTCAAGCTTCGTATTACCGCTTACGTCAAGTGTTGTCAGCTGATTGTTGAAACAGAACACCTGAGTCAATTCCGTGTTCTTTGACAAGTCGAGTGCCGACAGCTCGTTGTTCTGGCAGTACAGCAGCATCAGGTTGGGGAAGTACTCTATACCATCTAGCCATTTGATATTTTTATTGGCCAGATCAAACATGACTGCACTTGCAATATCCGATTCTGACAGCCAGCCATCGGGGTCGGAATCCACTTCTGTCCACAAATAATGACGGAAATAAGGATCTGGGAAGATATCAGGGTCAAGGTAGATACTGCCAGGCTCTACTCCTGCGTATTCTTTTTCTACTTGCAGGTTTCCATCATAGTGGTAGGAGTACACTTTCCAACCCTTGGCCTTGGCTGCCTCCACCTGAGCCGTTGTAATGACGTTAAACTCATTAGGCTCATAGCATACGATGAGTTTACCCGGCTCTCCCTGTATATAGTGCAGACCCTCAATGAGTTTGTCCATTGCCTCACCCTTGATGTGGTTTTGGCTAATGTCAATCTCCTTCAGTTGATAGTTATGCGAGAGGTCAAGGCTCGTCAGGTTATTATTCCAGCAGCTAAAAACTTCCAGTTCCGGGAAGAACTCTATTCCTTGTAAGTTTTCAATTTCATAGTTTTGCGGATACAACTTCTTCTGATGTAACTGCGTCGTCAGCCAATCACCCTCGTTCAACCCCATCTTGACCATTAAGAACTGACGGAAGTGAGCATCCGGGAAGTTCGTGCTGTTAAGTTGGACACCCTGTCTGATCCATGCACCATAATTGTTGGAAGCATAAACACTGCCGTCTTTCTTGACAGCACCGCCATCAATGACAGCTCCTTCAGGGGTGTCGAGGAAATAGCCTTCGCCCAGCGTTATCTCAGTAAAGTGGCTGATGCAGCCATAATTTTCTAGTGTACCAAAGGCTGATAATTCTGAGTTATTGCCACTGAAGACAAGTCGCGTGGAAGCATATGAGAGTCTATCGCCTACAACGGCTTTGGCTGCATACGACGTAACGCTTACACTGTCACCAATGGTTAAAACAGTATGTCTTTCCCTATTAGCTGCACCAGGACTACAATGTACGGAAATACCCTTGCCCTCATCGTATGAATTAAAGACGCTCAAATATCCTTTACCGTATTCTTTATCACAGCGAATGGTTGCATCATTGTCAATTTTAATGGTAGCAGTGCTATATTTACCTTGAATGTAGCAATTGCCAATAACGACGATATTCAAACCTGTAATAGAACTCCTAATGGCAGCCTCCATATCACCGACATTACCGATGGAGACATTCTCAAGCACCAACGCTTTGTAAGCCGGGGCGTACATGAGCCATCCCCTACCTTGTGCAGGAATGGACACACCGTCAATTTTTGTCAGGTCCGCGGCGTTTGCATCCGTCACCTGAACACCATTAATCCAAAGATTGTAATCGTCAGCTTGTACTCCTGTGGTCACGCACAAGAGTAACGTCATGAGAACAAGTAAATGTTTCTTCATTCTTTTAATGATTTTAGTCGTAATAATGATTTGGTTGTTAATTTGGCTGCAAAGGTATTTTATTTTTCTAATATAATTATATAAATATGTGTGTTTTTTTCAAATTATTTAATACTTTGCGATGTTCGTTTCATTCGTTTTTTTCGTAACTTTGCGGCCATGAATAATAAATATATGTGGATGAAAAACTGTTTCCGACTGTTGGGCGTCATGCTGGTTTGCATGCTCCCACTTGTGGCAGATGCCTATGACTTTAAGAGTGGCACGCTTTACTACACCATTATTTCGAAAAGCCAGAAGACCGTTGAGGTTGCATATGGAGGTACCTATTCGAATAGGGTAGTGGTGCCTGCCGAGGTGACTTACCAGAACAAGAAATGGAAGGTGGTAGGTCTGGGGACGGACGCGTTCTATGGCTCAGGCAAGATGACGGAACTGGTTCTTCCCCGTACTTTGAAGTATATCTCCGGTGGTGCGTTGGACTATTGTACGGGACTTACCCGACTTGACCTTCCGGAGGGCGTTACCCTTCGCCGATACTGCCTGCGTCATGCGGGGCTGGTGTCGTTGCGCATCCCGAAAGGAACACAGTGGCACGGTGATCATCACGGTCAGCTGTCCAACCTGCCGTGGCTTACCACCGTGGAGTTTGCCGAGGGCATTGACACCATTCCCGTAGCGGCGTTCCAGTTTGATTCCAAGCTGGAGCGTGTCATACTTCCCAACACCCTCAAGCGCATCGGAAAGTACGCCTTCGTCGGTTGTACGTCACTGAAGGTGCTCGACATCCCGTCCAGCGTGCTGAGCATGGGACGTGTCGTTGATGACGGGAAGAGTGCCCTGCGCGAGATTCATGTGCATTGGCAGGACCCTATCCGCATCGTGACAAATACGTTTACCCGCGAGACCTATCAAGAAGGCGTTCTGTATGTGCCGAGGAATACCAAGGTCAAGTATCGTCAGATGGTTGGCTGGCGCAACTTCAAGAACATCGAGGAAGTGGATGAATTCTGATGCGGATATTAGAAATGGCGCAATTTATTTGGTGTAATGAAATCAAATGTTTACCTTTGCAGGCTAATATCGAAATAAAGAACATATAATATGTATAGAAGTAAGACATGTGGTGAGCTTCGGCTCGCTGATGCCGGCAGCGTAGTAACACTGGCCGGATGGGTACAGCGCTCACGTAAGATGGGCGGCATGACGTTCGTGGATTTGCGCGACCGCTATGGTATAACACAATTGGTATTCAACGAGGCTGTGGATGCCGCACTTTGCGAACAGGCCAACAAGCTGGGGCGCGAGTGGTGCATTCAGGTGAAGGGTACGGTCAATGAGCGTGAGAGCAAGAACAAGAACCTGCCGACAGGCGAGGTGGAGGTGATTGCCTCGGAGCTGAACGTGCTCAGCGAGAGTCTGACACCGCCATTCATCATTGAGGACAATACCGATGGTGGCGACGATTTGCGCATGAAGTTCCGCTATCTCGACCTGCGCCGTAATGCCGTGCGCAAGAACCTCGAGCTGCGTCACCGCATGACCATCCTCATCCGTAACTTCCTCGACAACTTGAACTTCATTGAGGTAGAGACGCCAATCCTGATTGGTTCTACACCTGAGGGTGCCCGCGACTTCGTAGTGCCTTCACGCATGAACCCGGGACAGTTCTATGCCTTGCCGCAGAGCCCGCAGACGCTGAAGCAGCTGCTGATGGTCAGCGGTTTCGACCGTTACTTCCAGATTGCCAAGTGCTTCCGCGACGAGGACCTGCGTGCCGACCGTCAGCCGGAGTTCACGCAGATTGACTGTGAGATGTCGTTTGCCGATCAGGAGGATGTACTCAACATCTTCGAGGACCTTGCCCGTCACCTGTTCAAGGAGGTACGTGGCGTAGAGTTGCCTCAGCTGCAGCGCATGACGTGGCATGAGGCCATGCGTCGCTTCGGTAGCGACAAGCCCGACCTGCGCTTCGGCATGGAGTTCGTGGAACTCATGGACGTGCTGAAGGGCACGGGCACGTTCCCCGTCTTCAACGAGGCAGCATACATCGGTGGTATCGTTGTTCCCGGTTGTGCCGACTACACCCGTAAGCAGCTTGACCAGCTGACCGACTTCGTGAAGCGTCCGCAGGTGGGTGCGAAAGGTCTGGTCTATGTGAAGTACAACAGCGACGGTACCGTCAAGAGCAGCATCGACAAGTTCTATGAACCAGAGGTATGGGCCAAGTTGAAGGAGGTGACAGGTGCCAAGGACGGCGACCTCGTGCTCATCCTCAGCGGCGACAAGGTCAACAAGACGCGTACGCAGCTCTGCACCCTGCGTCTGGAGATGGGCGACCGTCTCGGCCTGCGCGACAAGGACAAGTTCGAGTGCCTGTGGATTGTTGATTTCCCGCTCTTCGAGTGGAGCGACGAAGAACAGCGTCTGATGGCTACGCACCATCCGTTCACCCTGCCTAATCCTGACGATATTCCCCTGCTCGACACCGCTCCCGAGAAGGTACGTGCCGTGGCTTACGACTTCGTCTGCAACGGTATCGAGGTGGGCGGCGGTTCGCTGCGTATCCACGATGGAAAGCTACAGGAGAAGATGTTCGAGATTCTAGGCTTCACGCCTGAGCGTGCAATGGCTCAGTTCGGTTTCCTCATCAATGCCTTCAAGTACGGAGCACCCCCTCATGCAGGTCTGGCCTTCGGTCTCGACCGCTTCGTGAGCATCATGGCAGGACTGGACAGCATCCGCGACTGCATTGCCTTCCCGAAGAACAACAGCGGCCGTGACGTTATGCTGGATGCACCTGGCGAACTGGATCCCAAACAGCTGGAGGAACTGCAGTTGGCTGTAGAACTCCGTTCGGACTCCTCCTTGCAAGACAAAGAATAAATTTCTTTGAGCTTGCCTCGCTTGTCGCTTGACTTACATCAAGAATAAGGCTTGTTCGTGTAAAAACTGCTTATAATCAGTTACTTAATGTTAAGAAAAGTTCTATCTTTGCACACAGAAATTTGAGAGGATAACTTCGAAATAATTTCAATACGTGTGT
>Ga0310786_10004554_pt1 | contig 19284 bp, 14 predicted proteins | sample AusTroGonzalo_MG_FD_203881 | JGI IMG/M metagenome (GOLD analysis project Ga0310786, IMG submission 203881) | Bovine rumen microbial communities from tropical cattle in Woodstock, Queensland, Australia - Gonzalo_03 (v2) (version 2) | ecosystem: Host-associated > Mammals > Digestive system >... | reverse complement strand
TTTGCAGAGCGGAACTGTCGGGTGGGCACCTGATTAGCATACTGCCAGTTCGACATCCATGCCAAGACCACCGTACGGCCGTCGGGTGCATTTGAGAACGATACGGTGGCGTAATGATCCTTGCCGTAGTCGAGCCACTTTGTCACCTTCGGCATTGACTCGCAGGTGAACTTCTTGCCGTCAAAGTCGCCGACAAAATACTGTGTGGCACTGCCGCCGAAAGGTCCGCCGGGGTTGATATTACAAATCAGCACCCACTTGTCTTCAATCTTCAGCATGTCGGGACATTCCCAAACACCACCGTGATTGCCGTATTCGCTGCCGAAACTGCTTTCTTTTTGCCAGTCCTTCAAATTGGCCGACGACCAAATCTGCATCTCCTGCCCCACAGCCAGCATCATGATCCAGCGACTGGTGCCTTCGTACCAGAACACCTTCGGGTCGCGGAAGTCAGGTGCGTTGAAGGTGACAACAGGGTTCTTCTCATATTTCATAAACGTGCGGCCGCCGTCTGTCGAATAGGCCATCGACTGTGTCTGAGCCTCAGCAGCAGAGGTGTAGAAGGCGATGATAGCGTTTTTGCCGAAACCAGCAGTGTTATCCTTATCAACCACACATGAGCCGCTGAAGATGGTACCGATGGCATCAGGCTCAATGGCATTGGGCAGAGTCTCCCAGTGAATCAGATCCTTAGAGACACTATGTCCCCAGGTCATATTCTCCCACAGTGAGCCATAAGGGTTGTACTGATAGTAGAGGTGCCATTCATTGTCGCAGGCACCTGCCTGCCCATCGTTGCCTGACGGCGACGATTCCAGATAAAACATCCCATTGGGATCGTTCATCCACCCATACGCAGGTGTATGATGATAGGCCGGGCGGAACTTCTCGCGATTAGTCGTATCAAACGTGTCGGAGAATTTGATCTCCTTCCAGCAGGCGAACTCCTTGATGGCGCCCTTGGTACGGCGGTCGCCGTGGAAGATGATGTCGAGCACCTGGCCGTCCTTTATTTCAAGAGGTACGTAATAGTCGGCGTGGTCTACAGCCAGACGCACGTTCGGACGACGCACGCACTGGTTGTCCTTGCCGATCACTCTCACACTAGCATTCTCTGCCTTCTCCTCCACGGGTAGCAGCACATACTTACTACCGCTTTCCAGACGCACCATCGCGTGGTTCTCTCCAAGCACTCTGGGCTGCACCTGTGCCTGAGCGGTCAAGCCCATCAGCACGCCAGCCACGATTGAAATCACTGTTTTCTTCATATTGTTATTCATTATTTGTTTGAAATCTGCTGCAAAGTTACGGCAATTTTCAACAAGATACTATAATAAATGTTTCATTTACTAACAAAAATCGTTCATTGCAACAAAAGTGTTAGCAATGAACGAATATTTTAGGACTGAATCAGCCATCCGTTTAAAGTATGCGCACGCTTCGGGTTCCCTCTTGTCGAACTAACAAAAATTTTTTGTGAGTTCGATTCGGATCCTGCTCACCATCATCATATATCTGGTTAATGTGGTAGCTTATATCTTGTTGCGAAGCGTCAAACAGTTCCATCATCTGCTCCACAGTAAGCCATACATCCTCGCCCTCGAATCTCACGTTGACTCGCGCGATACCATTCTCATCCTGATATATCAGGAAGGCCTGGTTCCTCTTTTCTAATTCGTTATTCTTCTCTCTTGCCATAATTGACTGCAAAGTTACATCTTTTTTCTTATATAGTATGCAAAAGACCAAAAATGTTAAGTCCTGATGAAGAAAAAAAAACGAGAAGCCGCTGGCATAATTGTATGTCAACGGCTTCATTGTTTCTCTACCTACACCTTATTTATATATAAAAGGGAAAATACAATTCGGTTCACTCTGCTTCCCGTGAATCCCAAAGCTTATGGATGACATTATCCACTATCGTAGAATCAACTTCCCTAATCCCATCCATCGTTATTTGCAGATACTCCGCCTTGTAGTTCAGAAGAAATATGGATTCTCTCAACTCCGAAATGATAGAATCCTTATCTGCTAGTTTCTTCTGATAATTGACATAACCGTGCTCACTATGGAGATACATATCCCCCACCGTCCCCACAATCATCAGAACTGCCACCACAACCAATATGCTAAACAGAAACCTCTTCATTACTTTTCTTAATCATCAAGACGATCGGATTATATAAAGGCAATAGAATCCACCATTTGCTTATTCCTGCATCCTTACACCTTTTGGCACAAAGGAAAAGATGCACTATGATGACAAAAGCCAGCACCAAAGGCAAGACATCACGCAGCAGAAATATCCTCTCAATGCTAAAGTCTGCTTCACCTATCGCATCACGATAAGGCTCCAGCCATTTTTCTTCCTCAAAGAAATAGTTCCAGATATTAGGTACGCTCAGATAGCAGATGACACCAAACCATGCTAAACCTAATACGCTTGAAATCAATAATGCCCAGACTACCATCATAAAGAACATTTCCTCAAACGAGCGAACCCTTGGAAAAGGTATCATCATAGGCCATTGTATGATCGCAAAAACAACAAACCAAATAATAAAAGACTTTCTACTCATAATTATAACTCATCTGCCGTGAATATAACATTATTCGAGCCATAATACTCCTTGCGTATTTGTAAAGTGATCCAAGTCTTGTCATCTTTGGTGCCACGGTTAAAGGCTGCAGCAATCAGCATCCTGTCATCACCCATATTCTCCTTATATCTTTTTCTCAGTTCCTGTCTTATAAGAGAGACATTCCCTTTGCTCCTTTCCTCAAAATCATTTATAAGCTCAACCGTTGACATTTCCCTGAAACGCTCTTCCCTTTCCCCGATCTTATCCATATACAAAATATTGAATATGGCCTCTTTTAGCACCTTCTTGGTCCACTTGCAGTTGAACAATCTGACTAGTTCGTCGTGTTCAAGTGCTGGCAACATATCCACACACTTCCGCAGTTCCGCCTCGTCCCATTGTACGTAATAGAACTTCTTCGCCTGTTTAACGATGTACTCTAAATCTGTCATAGCCTGAAAACCTTGTTGTCGTTATTTTCCATTCGCTGCTTAATATCAAAATAGATTCTCTTCTCGAAATCTTTCAAGTTATCAGGAGAAATGGAGTTCAACACATCACAACACTCTTTCATCTTACCTACTTCACGATACAATTCTGCTTTCAGCAAAGGTACCTCTACAGAAGACCAGTCATAATACTTGATGAAGGCAAGTACTATAATTACAAAATACTCATAATCCTCTTCTCTTGGTTTTTCTTTATTACCATTTCTATAATATAGGTCATTATAAGAATGAATAATCTCGATATAAACATTCAAAATGTCCTCCTTACCAACATTCTCATAAACGAACTGTGAAAGGGCGTCCTTCCATTCTAAAAAAGATAGTTCGCCTCGTTCAAAAGACCATTTTGTTCCTTCCTTGTAGCGTTGTTTGTATCCGAAGTAGTATTTTCCACAATTAGGACATTTCTGAACAGGTGAGACTCTTGGAAGCATCGGTGCAATACACTTGTCGTCCGACCAATACTCTGCACCAATAGTGTTTCCGGAGGCTAACGACATTAATTCTTTCTTTTTCCCACAATATGGGCATTTTACAATTCTTGCATTGTCAGGTAACATATTTAATTCAATTTATAAATAAAACAATTTTGGTTGCAAAGTTAGGCTTTTACCTCTTTGCAACCAAACAATTTTGCTCCACAAGGCTTGTGGAAATGCAATTTTATTTTTCCCAGATTACCAATTCTCGATCAAGGGTAATCTTCTTGGCCTCGCCACGTTCTCCTGTTATGAAATAGTTCTTTGCCAGATGCTCGTCAAACTTGTTAATAAATGCAGCACGGATGCGAGCACACTTCTCGTTGATAGAATTGAGACATGGGTTGGTCACATCTTCTATACTATGTAATGAGCGGTCATCCAGACCAAGCGGTCTTAAATCCCTATAGATATATATTAGCTCCTCTCGATAATCTGGAAGGTATTTAAAAACGATACCCTCAGGATGCTTTAGGAACAAGAAGAAAACAGCCTTTACAAGAGGTTCCATTTTAATGACCATATTATTGTAATCCGGCAATAGTATTTCATGTTTCTTTGTAATAACAAGTTTGCTCAATTTGTCATTCTGATGAATAATATTTTCCAACAAGCTCAAAGGCACACCGAGTCTCTCTAATTCTATAACTTGCTTCTTGAATAAATGCAATTTTGTCCTTGTCTGTTGATCCAAGGACTCAAACATATTGTCAGCATAGTTCTCGTTCTTCTCATAGCCAGAACTATACAAACCAGCATGGCCTATTCCCCTTTGATCTGCAGAATTACGATAATTTTTGGCATTTTCATTATGCTTTTTTAATATCTCAATAATCTGTGTCTTGTAAGAAAGGGCTTTGTTGTCCAATTCCACCAAAGGGTAATACTCAAATACGGTTATCCCGTTGTCTTTAGTCTCTTTATAAAACAGAAAACCAGGCTTTAAAAAACGGGCGTCATCAGGATCTTCGAGATAATCCAATAAGGCCGTAGTCTTAATGTCAGGAATCTTTCGTGATACTTTTTCGGACAAAAACGGATACTGATACAGAATATGTTTCTTTATCTTCTTTGATAATTTAGGAATGTAAGTAAGGTCTGTAAATCCGCATTCATACTTGTTGAACGTAAATTTCTGCAGCCACCATCCCCATCTGCTCAGATATTGGTTGAATTTCTTGTGATATTCATTCTCTATGTATATAGCTCCATGAAAGTTGTCATCAGGAAGATTTCTGAAGTACACAAAACAAGAGCCGCATCGCCATTTCAAATCCTTATTATCTATCATCGTTTCTTAAGCCTTTAGTCCAAATGCATACTCTGTATGTTTAAGCGATTCGTCAAAAATGATATGCCTCACTTGTGGCCAATACTCATAGATAAAGCCATAGGATATAATGTTTGATTCCCATGGGTCGCTACTCGTTTTGATGTAGGGACTAAGGCGTAAAGAGTTAAGATCCTTACACGAAGTGAATGCATCGCGCTTGATATTCGTAACAAAGCTCGGAATGGTAAATTCTTTTTCTTTTGAAAAGCAAAAGACCAAGCAGACGCTTGTGAGGCGAGGAATCCCAAAATATAACGTATCGCTCATTGTCCAAAACAAACTTTCCGGTATCGGGTTCTCAGATGTTGTAATGTCCAGTTTATCAGCATACTCCTCCCAATATTTTTTGGCATAGGATATCATTCTTTCACTTACAGGCATGGTTATTTGGTTAATGCTCCAGCAATCACGACAGCAGCTACCTCCAAAGTCTTTGATTTGAGAAGAAAAATGTATATGCTCTAAAGAATGACATCCGTTAAACATACCTTCCGTGCATGCTCGTACAGAGTCTGGCATAATAAACTCTTTCAATGAATGACAATCCTCAAAAGCCTTATTCATTATCACTTCAAGTTTGTTATTGGTCTCTATCCGTTCCAATAAATAACATCGCCGGAAAGCTTCTGTCTCTATAATTTTAGTTTCCTCTGGCAATTTGAAATACCGCAAGCTCCTACAATTGCAGAAAGTACGAGCCGGGATCTCTGTTATATGGGATGGCAATTCCATATAGTCCAGTGAAGAACAGTCCATAAAGGTTTCTTCATCTATGACAGAAACGGATTCTGGCAGAACAATCTCTTTTAGCGATACGCAACCAAAGAATGCTCTTTTCCCAATTCTCTTTACCGTAGAGGGAATACTGACCCGTTTCATGACATCGCAACAAGCAAAGCAACGGTGATATATATTCTCCACTCCTTCTGGAATATCGAACTCTTCAACTCTTTCATCTACAAATATTAATGTGCGACCTCCTGCCCCATATACCGCTGTTTTATCAACTACATACGCATCAGGCCAGTCTTTCCATTCCTCAAATCTCTTCTGTCTACTATCCGGTAACAACAGGTCATCTAAAGCCTTTCCCTCCTCATGCTTTTTGCTCCATTGTTCCTTTTTATAATCGTCAGGATGGAAGTTCTTCTTGTGAGCCGCTTTTATCCCAAGCTTGGGAGCATCTATCAACATACGAATAGTTCTGCTAACAGGTTTTATTATAAAATGATCCAACATTAGAAACGGGAATGCCAATATTGTAACTATAAGTGCTATTATAAATATCTTGCCACCACCAACATCTTCTATCTCGTGGTTAAGATAATCTTTGAGTTCTATCAGTTTCCTTTTGAACTTGTCTAACATACTAACTTCAATCCTTTCTCTGATAGGTAATAACGTTGCTTGGGATGATTTGGCTTGTCCGGATAAGAACGAAGGACGTAACCTCCTTCAATAGCTGGCACAACCATTTCTTCACGAACATAACGTCTACTATTTATTCCCAAACGTTGTTGTAGTTCCCCTATTGAAAACACTCTATCACGAATGCAATTAATCAGTACTTGAACTTGGTCACTAGGTTGGCCACTAGGTTGACCACTAACTTGACCACTAACTTGACCACTAGCTTGACCACCAACTTGTTCCCTAGGTTGTTCCCTAACTTGTTCACCAAACCAATATGTAATCGTCGAACTTACCAGATCACTTGCAAATTCCACCTTGCCCTTGGTCAGTCTTTCCCACACCAGCATCTTGTCAATTCCATAGCCCGCATTCTCTCCTAACTTAGCATAGCGGAAGAACTTGATCAGTTTTGGATTTCTCGGTATGGAATGAATCTGAGTCCGCATTTCAGACAGCGGGAACATAAACCTGCCAGGATTCTGCAACTCAATGCGGTCTGCAAACACTCTGATAGTTGGATGCATAGGGCTGAAATAATCAGCATGGGCACAACAGTTAGTAAGCCCTTCCCTCAGCGCATACAACTGTGACTCATCCTCTGCTCCCACCCCATCGGCATGAGCCTCGTATGGTGCATCCACAAAGTTTCGCAGTCGCTGGAGGATAATCTGATACGACTCCCAGATATTGTCCTGTTCCGGCATACGATAGGTGTATCTCACCCTTGCATCTGCAAGACTCTTGCCAGGTATTTCAAGATAGTCTATCCAGAAATTGCTCACATGCCTTTGCACCACATCACGCTGCCCCAACATCAGTATACCACCAATGGTCAGTTTCCCATCTTTCGAGATGCCCACTTTATCACAGAACTGGTCATCAGGCAAGTTCTTGTAGGGAAACGACGGATTCTCATTACGGATTTGATTCCTATACGTTTCCAGCGAACTCTTGTTGAGGTCATCAAGACTTGTTCCCTCTACCACCTGTTCACTCTTGCTACCAAAGGCCTGATCGCGCATCATCGCCATCACCTCCGTCTCAGTAGCACGTCTGTCTCCACTGCCAGTCCTAATGAAAGTATTAATAGGACTACCGAAGTATATGGGCTTCACAATGGATGATGGCACGAAGAATGCCAACACCAACTTTCCGTCAAAGTTGTATTTCATTCCCTGAGCAGACAGCCGGAAATTGAACTTCTGCCCATTGCGGAGGGTGTTCAAAAAGTCCGATTCCGTCTTCTCCCCGTTGTTCACCCCCTGTATCTCAAACAGCTTTCCTCGCTGCTTGATACCGAACACAATCCACCCACCAGAGGTGTTGGAGAATGCCGAAACTGTTGCCCACACATCCTCAGGCAGTTTGTCTTGGGCCGCTTTACACTCAAAATCGTCCCATTCTATTTCCGACAATTTCTGTAACAGTTCTTCTTTCGTCATATCTCAAATTCTTAATTTCGTTTGCAAAGTTACAAATTTCTAGTAAAAACAGCGCACTATACGAAAATTAACGTAACAAAAGCACTTGTTACTTCAAAAGAAAGATTATAATTGCTCCAATAGCAGTGAGCGACACAGCATTGACAATTAAGCTATACTTCAGTTTTGTTTGGATTTCAACCAATGAGTCTTTAAACTCTTCTGTCGCATTGGAAAGTTTCTCAGTTGCAGCAGTTGATGTGTTGATGACAATTTCCCGATCCTTCTCAAACGCCTTTACTTTCTGAGAATAGTCCTTGCCGATGGTATCAACAAGTTCCTGAATCTTAGCCGTGATAGTGCCGAGTTTACTGACATACTCAGCGGTAGTTGCATTAAGACCATCGTAGGAATTGACAGTCTTTTCCACTTGTTTGCGTGCGGACTCCATGCTTTTGAGTCCCTGCTCTAACTCTCTGAGTGAGTTGTTAATTTTCTCGTCAATCATATTTCTTTGTATATTTGATTAATTCTATTGAGTTCTGTAACATGCTCTTCCAGTTGAATGGCAAGCTGAATCTTCTCTATATACGCCTTGTCTTCTGGAACTATGGCTGTATGTTGCATTAACAAATCCGTATATTCATTGAGAAGTCCAAGCTTTCCTTGGGTAGTATACAATCTCATGACTGCTTTGTAGTCATCATATAATTCTCTTTCCAACATCTCATTCTCTTGTTGGCCAAGGAATAAAATGCAGAATATATTTAAGAGGTTCAGCACAGGGTTCATTTCTGCAATAGCACGTCTAATGAGGCGCACAGCACCTTGTAGGTGCTTGATATTGTCTTTCTGAGAATCATTGTTGACGATATCAGGATCAACTACCCTCATATACTTTTTCACAAGATTGAAATCTGATATTTCACTTTCGCTGTGAATATTGTAATTAGTGTCATCTTTGAGCGAAAATGGGATTTCTTGCTGTTTACTTGAATCGTATGTAACAAAGCCTTCTCTTGCATATTTCGAGTTGAAATAAAAATATATAAAGTCCTTCAGTTCTTCATTCGTTTCTTTCCAGTCCTTGTCTGAGCTGATAGCCATATTACAGAATTGCTCCATATCCAAGATTCCCCTGGCTCTCTTGTCCGCGATACTCCTATATATAAAAGAAGTAAGGTGCTTTAAGCATGCCATGATGACCCCGTCATTGACCGCCATCTGTTTGACTTCATTAATCATCACGCCAACTCTATCTTCGGAGTAATATTTCTGATAGTATTGACGGAGATATTCATAATAAAGTGATTCTTCTTGGCATATCGTCACAATACGAAATTCTTCTTTCCTATAATCTTCAGTAAAATCATCTATAAGGCCTATTACGCACATTCTATATATTGCTTTCTGAATAGCCTCCTTGTATTGGGCATAGCCATAACCATATTTTTGATAATTAAACTTATTTTTTCGCATTGAAGGGGTTTCAAATATAGGTAATAATGCCTGCCTTAATTGTTGATTATAAAGATCCAACAATTGTTCATCTTCATGATATGAGATATAATACGTAAGGCGCCTATCAGGATATTTTTTTATACACTTTTGTAGAGTCTGAAAAATACCTTGAGTGTTTCCTGATGTTTCATGTTCAATTCCCCAGAATTCTTCATTGGTAAATCGCATTGGTAAACATGACAGAAGCAATTGCATTACATACAATTCGAAGTACTCTCCTAAGAAATTGGCATCATAGAAAAATTTATTAACCTCATAATCTGCAGAATGCCACTCCATCAGTCTAGTCTTAATGTTTTGATTTTGAAATTGCTTATCTGCATACATGATAGTTGCCAAAGCCATTTTTCCATCTCGTCCTGCTCGACCAGCTTCCTGTACAAATGACTCTAAAGAGCTAGGATGATTTAAATGAACCGTAAGTCGAACATTGGACTTATCAATTCCCATACCAAATGCCTTCGTTGCGACCATCAGTTTTGTCCTATCTCGAAGAAAATCATCCTGACATATTGTATCATCACCTCCCTTATAAGTTGAAATGAGATTAACGCCATCCCTTTCCAGAACATCTGCAACAGATGGAACACTTAGGGTTACAGGTTTTTCTTTTCCATTTATTTTATCTCTACCTGCACGAGGGCAGAAGACAATACCAAAAGCATTTGTTTTATTATTTAAATACCATTCTTTTTTTACTTCAACCGACAAATCGGTCGAATCAACTTCTTCTATCTTTTGTTTGTTAGAAATATTTTCCCTTTCAAGAAATCTTGTTTTAATTCCTTCAACTTCGTATTTCTCTTGGATTTCTTTTAACTTCTCTGTTGAATCATTAATTACATCAAGAAGCCTCTTTTCTTTAATTTCACCTACATCCCATGAAGTCGTAGCTGTTGATGTATCTACATGATAGACATAATACTGTAACTCTAGTCGATTGGTATTCTCATATCTGACCGTAGCGTCATCTTCCAAAGAATATGAATTACTTCCTGACAGTTCTCTTTCCACATCTGCGAGAACATCAAACGATGCAGTTGCGGTTAATCCAAATAGAGAAATATGGTTATCTTCACCTTCTACTTCTTTTGGTAAGACATAGTTGAAAAGATTTCTACCCAGATGGAGATATGCCAGTCGGAAGTCATGTCCCCATTCTGAGACACAATGAACTTCATCTATCACACCATATGCAAAATAAACATCGGATTCTCGCATAGAGCGTAAAACATCTCTGAAACGGTGAATGCTAAGTCGTTCTGGGGACAAAAACATGATTTGTGTCTGTGAAGCAGTTAATGCCTGTTCTCGCTTTGTTCTTTCTTCACCAACAATATCGCCATTTATAAATGATATACAGTCTATACCTGTTTTTTGTAATCCGTCATATTGATCTTTCATCAATCCCTTTAACGGATCAACAACCAATGTAACACCTGGCTGTAGCATGGCAGCCAGTTGATAGGTAAGAGATTTACCACCGCCTGTTGGCAACAGTCCGATGACACTCTTTAGCTGTAATGCCCTACTAAGGATGGGAAGTTGGCCAGGTCTGAAATCTTCTTTTCTGAAAATCAGGTTCAGAAAATAACGCAGGTGGTCACAAACATCCTCAATATTGTGATAATTTCCTTGTGTATCCCTTTCAACGAGAGGCTTATACTTGATTCTCTCAGTTGTATAGAGGAACCTCTCCGCATATAACGACTTTGAAGAACGAACAATAAAGTAGCAGTCGTTGCAGGCCTTATACTTAGAGAATACCACCTCTTCGGGATTACATATCTGTTCGACAGACACATCAATGATCGCATCGTAAGTTGTCTGTGTCTTAGCCTCCTTTTTACCATATATGTTGATTTGGGGTAGTGTCAAGTCCGAATAATCTTGTGTCATAGCAACGATATGATGGTATAACTCCACAAAATCGTTGATGGCTATCTTTGCAACTGATGCGTCATCTTCAATCACAAGAATTTCCAAAGTGTCCTTCTTCAAATCCATGCGATCGGATATCATTGCCTCTATGAAGGTCTTCTGAATACGTGCAATGGCATTAAGACTTTTTGCCTTATCCTTCGAACTAATGGCATCCAATACCTTTTGGCTGGCCAACGTAGGACAACCACGTGAGATAAGATTGCTAACAAGGGCATAGACTGGGCAAAGATTTTTATGTGCAGTCATATCAAATGGAGCCAGAATCTCAAAAGCGCTTTGCAATGATGATCCCTGCAAGTCGACATCTGAATAAGCCGCAAATAGCTGAACAGGAGCAAAGTAACTGTATTTATGCAGAATGTCGCTGTTACGTGTCAGGCTATAGGTAAAACTCTTAATCAGACAACCATACGCCCTTCTACTATTAGGATGATGACCAAAATTCGTATCGCGAAATTCTGTAAACACCCGTAGGCCTTCCTTTTTGAAATAATAGCTGAAGGTATTGATTCGACTTTCATTTAGATTTGCCGGGCCGATACACAGGACAATGTGCTGAGCTCCTGAGGAGGTGATCATCTTTGAAACGCCCTTCAAACTGACAGCTTCAATATCCAGAATATTAGAGAAAATATGTATGGCACAAGGCTCATGAACATCAATTTCCGTGATGGAATTGCTGTTGTCGCCATAATCTGAAGGAAGAAAATATGGAATGTCAGTAATCTCAATATTTTGTTCTCCTAATGCCTGTCTAACATGCAATACTGCTCGTTGTCTTGCCACATTAGAGGGTTCCTCTAAAGTAACCTTCTTCAACTTGGACAACCAACCATACTGCCTTAGTTTCTCAATGATAGCGACAGTACCAATTCCCTGACCACATCCCCAATCATAAATCTCGACGCCATTGTTCAAAGCTCCGTAGGGGAATTCATCCTCATCTAATGCACGAATTAGCTTGTGTTGATGCATCGGCCCATAAGCTGCCATGTATGCACAACACTGTTCTTCTGTTTCAAGAACAGCCGTACCATGATTCAAACCTGGATATTCCCAAGGGCGATTGGAGTATTGCGACGGAATGTTGTCTTTTGATATTCTTATTATGTCATCTATAGTGAGATTCTCTGTGAGTCTAATTGCTGTTTCGTATTTTGACAAAATCTCTCCTTTTTCATTAATCATGGCATCTTTACCGTTTACAAGAACCTTACATATTCCATTTTTCCAAGAAAAAACGTGTGTGAAGATCATTGTATGTTTACATGCCCATTCCTTTTCTTGTATTTCTCCCAGCCAATCAAACTGAGGTTTAATAACTATCTCGAAATAGGAATTAACAAACCCCCATTTCTTATTAATTTTAATAGGGCAAGGTCCATTCCCAAAGTTCCACCAAGCTTGATAAAAATGCTCACTGGGGAAATTCAACACAAATGAATCATTAAAATACACTTCATCTATGTCTAAATGAATGTCAGACTCACCAATACATTCAAAATCCTTTATGGGTGGCTCTTCAGTGGTCCTTTCTGAACCATCGTCATAAGCCAAACTCCAATATCCCTCTCTTATGTAGAAACTTTTCAGCATATTACTTTTACCTTCCTGTAATAGTTTCGGATTCTTTATTTGTCAAATGCTGTTTCCAATTAGCAATAGCGACCTCTTTACTAGTATTCGCATAGCAATATTCACAGAGATGCACGCAGGTATTGTACTCACCAATATCCTTACTCTTCATACATCCACAGAACTCCCTTTGGCCTTTGTCTCTATTATCGCCATGAGTAGCGTATGTTTTATTAGGTAGGAGAATTGCATCAAGCGGTAGTGGCTCCGTATCTCCAAAGACAGAAGGACTTGGCATTGGGTGTATCTTGACTTTCAGAAAGTCCATGAGAGTTTTGTCATGATATGCCAACCGAATAATCAATGCATCATCAACACAATGGTTATGCTCGATACCATAGGGCTTAAGGTCAATCTTCTCGCCACATGTTGCCAAAATATATCCCCAAGATTGATTAAGTTTGGCCAACCCGTCTGCCAACTCGCGCATCTCGTCTTCAGTCCAGTCTCTACTATTGATGCCGTTCTTCTCAAGATTCGACTTCACCTTCCTGTATAAGGCGATGTCTGCAAAGCTAAAGACGAGTTTCTCTGTATAACCTTTTAGTTGATTACCTATATTCTCTATTTTCCCAAGAAGCGTATCAATATCAATCGTATCAGTGAGCATCAGAGGGTCAAATCGCCAGATGACGCTTCCCACACCTAACTTATCAACCAACCGTTTGAAAGTATCGATTCGATATTCCAGTGGCTTTACACCCTTCTCCAGACCTTCTTTAACGTAGTCATTCAATGTATATTGAATATAGCACCCTATTCTCCTTTCTTTCAACTCTTCTAAATGAGTAAGAAGTGGAGAAGGGTCTTTAGACCAAAAAACAATAAATCGAGTATTCTTATACGACACATACCCTTTAACGCCATTAAAAGGATTTGTCCATGCAGAATAGCCAACCTTCAGCCTATGGAAGAACCAATCAGCATAAAAGGCAGGAATATCAGTACTTCTACTGGCAGAAACAATCTCAGGAACTTGCATTTTTACAAGCTCACCATTTTCTCGTGGTAATGTCTCTTTATCCCAACTTGCCATAATAGATACCTTTTTTACAATGCATAATACACAGACAATATCTTCCAAACATGTTTGTTATGTTTGGCATCAAATCCAACTTTCTCAACTTTCACATTTTGTCCCTTCATAAATATTGTCATTGAATAATATTCTCCATACATAGATCTATTAATGTAAGCAGTTTGCCCATCTTCTGATTTAATGATTATATAGTTCCTATCAGTATGAACTACAACACCTTCAACAATAGTGCCCAAAGCGATGTCCGTATCATTAACAATTACCGTTTTCTTAGAGGCGAGCCCTTTCACAGGAGTTGCGCTTAAATACAGCAAGCCACGTTCAAAATTTACATGCGAGAAAAACATTTCATTTATTTCTTTAGGCTTTAAACCATTCTTAATAGCTTTTTGCTGTTGACGTAAATTCATAAAGGCTTCCCTCTTGCCTACTTTGAAGATAAGCATTTTTCTTTCATTCTTTGTGACATACTCTACTTTAACGGGACAATCAATGTCAAATGATTTGTCTGCAATTGAAAAATCTGTGCCACTCAGCCCTATTAAACAATCATTAAACGATCCCAGATCATCGTATTTGCATGGAATCTTTATTGAACCATCTATATTTTTAATTCCCCAAAGTCCAACTTGACATATTTTAGAAAATCCACCTTCAAGCGCTTGCTCATTTGTGTCAATAATATGCCCATTTATGTCAATGAAACCTTTATACCCTTCTTTTTCGACTTCCGCTTTCTTGCTTATGTCAAGATTTCCAATATAATCATAATCTTTAGCAATCTCTATACCTTTCTCGTTAATGATGCCATAAGTTCCATTATGCTCTGTCCTATATTTCTTTTCTGCCCATATTTCGATTTTAGAATAAATAGCCTTACATAAAGGTAAGCCATTAGAGTCCATTAATCCCCATAACCAATCTCCGTCTACTATCTCTGCATATTTCAAAAGTTCAGAATCAAGTTTTTCTATTCTCTTTATTCCTGTAAAAACTAATTTGTAATCAGCATTAAAGACATCGATTCCATCAATTCTTTGGGCTTCGACCCATCCTCTGTGGACTTTGATATCTTCATATTCAAATGGAATTCGAATTAAACCATCATAAGTGAGTAAGCCCATTTCCCCTTTTCTTTCTCCTATAATGTAATTGGTAGTTGACTTCTTCTCTGAGGCTTCAAAATCCTGAAGTATTTCTTGCTTTCGTTCTTCTGTCTTCCTTATCTTTTCTCCTTCTTTTAATTGTTCAATTCTCCAAAGTTCATCTAATCGTTCAAGTATTTCTTTGTTGTTTTCCTCAATACTCTTAATCTGTTTCAAAAATAATAGATTTTCTGCTAGGAAATCCTTTTCTGCATCTTTATAATATGGTTTATACGCATTATCAAATGTCAAATCGGAAAGCGAGACAAAAACACCACCCAAATTATCTGAAGTGTTACCATTTTCATATTCCCAATTTCCGTCTGGTTTTATCCAGTTACACTTTAATATCAATTCTCCTCGTTCTTCACTTTGTTTTTGAGCCTCTTTGTCGAAAATATAAATGTTGAAATGATTGTTATAATAAATGTCCTTAGTCATCATATTTGTCAAATCAACGTGTTCAGCTTGTTCGTCAAAATTAAATATCCAGATAATATGGGTGTTATTCATTCGATAGAATAAATCACGCTCAGCTATTACACTAACGAAAGTCGTACTTAGCTGAAGTTCAAAAACAATATCTTGCCCTCTGTATTTCGCATATACATCTGGGCGTCTCCAACGAAGAATAGGATGATTGCCCTTAAACGTGCTTTCAAGTTGTACTTCTGAAACACCTTTCGTCGTATTCAAGTGTCTTGCAATTTCAGTTTTCAGGAACTTATGACGTTCCCCTTCATTACACCTCCCATACTTCGCACGTTCTATTTCTCTTTTTGTTCTTCCTGTTGTCGTTTTGCAATCACAATCATCACTATCTCTCAGATGTGAAAAGAAACGTGCGACCCCTCTTTGGGTCTTCCTGCCAGAAATCTTTACCATCTGTCCACAATATTTGCAAATAAAGCGAGGTTTCTTTAAATATATGGCTTTTTCTAATTCTGTCCTCATCCTAAATATCACACTCTCTGGTTGAGAAAAGAAAGATTTTGCAGATATGATGACATCTTCTTTTATATCTAGTACTGTATCAATAGTACGTTTTGTTTTATCAACACCTCTAATAGGGGTTGAGATGCCATTAATATAGGCTACATCAGAACCTTCTTCCAAATCTATAAGTGATGTTTCTACTTGATCATCATGCTTATTGTCTATAGCATTATCTTTTTCTTTGTCACCATTTTTATCTGTTTCATTATGGATTTCTTTCAATCTTTCAATTTCTCTAATTTTATCTTCAATCTCTTTGTCCTTACCAGCTATTGTTGATTCCCTTTTGCTTAATTCTCCTCTTAATTGCTTTACATCTGCATCTTTCTTTTTGTTATCTTCTTGCAACCTCGCATTTTCTCTTTTCAAATTATCAATTTGGTCTTGTACTTCATTGTCGACTTCATTATCGTCCGTTGGGGACGTTTCTTTCTTTTCATTCAATCGACAAATCTCCTCATCTTTCTTTTTTATCTGACACTTTAAGTCCTTTATTTCCTTTTCATTTGTAGTAATTAATTCTTTCGCGTCATGTAAATCTTTACTTAAATCATCTAAACGTTTTCTTAGTTTGTTTGATTCCAGTATTTCATGATCAAGATTTTCTTTTGCCCCCACAAGTTCAGAAGTCACTTGATCAACTTGTACCTTCAACAAAGTTTTATCCTTTGTTAATGTATTACAACGGGACTGATATCGACTATTTTCTACTGATAATCTCTCTTTCTCATTTAAAAGACTATCAACATCGATTTTTTTTGTCCATCTAAGTAAAAATTTCAATATATTCATGATGTGATCTATTTATCATTATGCAAAACTCCTTCACCTCCACATCTTTTACTTATTGCATTTATAAGAGTAAAGTTAAGAAAAACTTATATTCCCATCTGCGATTTTAACATATTCATTAAGTATTCTCTACGATGTATTTCCGTGTCCTTTTCTTCTTGAGAGGCAAAGGAACAACTTTCTATGTTTCTCTTTGTTTGTGCTAAAACATAATCGGCCATGTCACGAGCCTGCTCTCGTGTCACAAATCTGCCAGCAATTAAGGCACCCAAATACTGGGCAGCTCCATTTGCATGTTCTGCCATTTCCGCATTAAATTGTGCTATTTTATTTTCGTCCATCATATCTCTACCCCCAATTTTAGGTTTCTTTTTTGATTTGTAAAATACTGGCTACAAAGATACAAAATAATTTGGAATCTTATTCATAAAAAACAATAAATCTCATTTCCACAAGGCTTGTGGACACATTTTTGATTGTTATATTCGAGGAATTGTCTATTTTTGCAGTCAAAAAAGAAAAGTATATGGCAACAGAAAAACAGATTGAGGCATTGAAGATTGACGAGAACATCTTTGAATTGGTAGAGGATACCGAGTTGGAATATCTTGTGCACTTTGCGGCCCCATTTACAGGATCTGACAAATGCATGGTTCCAAAGGGAACGGCTTTCGCTCCACATAGCCCAATGCGAGGTGATGCTTTGTATATGCATCTGATAGAAGAGAATGACGAATTATTAAAGAAGATGGAAAACCTGGTAAAAACCAACTATGAACAACTTTACACCAGATTGCAAGGCTTCTCATTCTTTATCACCGAGGAGCAATTGAAAACACTTCCTCTCAAATTCCGTAGTGGCAGTGCAGAGCGAGTACTGAACATCATGCGGAAATTGCGTTCACCCGTTTATCCTATTTTCCAATAATCAGAACGGAATATCTCCGTTTACAAGTTCTAAATAAAAAGCGTCTATCAGTTTTGAAATCGTCTTGACAGGTCATGTTTTGAGGGAGTTGGCGCGATTTGTCGCCTGTGGATGTGTTTGTCGCTACAAGTTGGAGAAATAAATGCGAGAAAGTTTGCAATGGGGCGAAATATGGCGTAACTTTGCCTTCGATTTAAGATTCACGCATAAGTTAGTTAGAGTAAGTTTTCTTTTTCATATTGGTTTTTAGTTATTGGGTTATTAATTAGTTTGTAATTGCTTTGGGCTCGCATCGCTGCGAGCCCAAAGCATATAATACAATCTTCATTTCAATATCGTTGCAGGCCAATCACTTTTAACTCAATTTAGTCATTTGGCGATAATTTGTTTGGTCATTTAGACAAATTTCAATGGGTTATTTGGCATTATTTCGTTTGGTGACTTGGAAACAGACGCCGTATCACCGTATCACCGTATCATTGAGTGGGTTTTGGATATGAGAAAATAGTCATCTAAATTTTATATTATATATATAATTATAATTATATATATAATATAATAACAATTACTACTTATTTCCCACAATTCGCAGATAGCAGATGATACGGTGATACGGTGATACGGCGTGAAATTCTGGGAAAAGTTTTTTACAGAAATTAAACCTGTAAATAGAACACGGAGAGAGCCCTGGGGAAACGGAAAGTTTCGTTAGGGGAAAGTGGGAGTTTCGTTAGGGGAAAGTCCGAGTTTCCCCCGGGGAAAGTCCAAGAGGCTAAAATGGGCTGAAAAACGGGGATTTTAGGGCGAAATTAGTAGTCTTGAAATTGCTTTACATTCTGCTTAAAAGTCACACGGAAATCACAGAAAGCACAGAAATGTTTTGCCCTGCAAAATGGGTGTCACACAGATCACACAGATGAACACAGATAATTGATTCGTGAGGGCGATGATTTGGAGGGGCACAGTTTTTACAAAAATTAAGGAGTGTGAAAACGAAAAATAATATGGAATAAATGGGAAAAAAGCTTGGAGTGCATTTATTATTTTTGTAATTTTGCACCTGTAAACAAGTTCAGGTGCGAGTAAGGGCTTCGGCTCAGCAAAGTTCGAACGAGTTCGACTCTGCATTCGCCTTGCACCTTACTTGTCATCAGAAATCAGGAGGAAAGGTGAGATGACGAAGGCGCCTGTTCAGACCACCCCGCCCTACGGGCACCCCTCCTAACTCAGGAGGGGAATGAAGATACCTGAAAAACGCGGGAGGCGGTGACCCGATGTAGTTCGCTGCAAAGGAATCTAATACGATGAAAAAAAGAAAGGAAAAGGAATTATGGCAAGAAGTGAAATTCCCATGGTAATTAATCTGCGTCAGAACACGAATGACGACAGTACGGCTTTCGGCAAGTGGTTTGCCGAGGTGGACAGTAAGGAACCGCTGAACCTGAAGGGTCTGGCAAAGCACATGACGGAGCACGGCAAGATCTCCTCGCTGGAGATGTGTCAGCTGGTGCTGGGCGAGATGGTGAAGTGCCTGGTGCACCTGTTGC
>Ga0310786_10004553_pt1 | contig 19285 bp, 18 predicted proteins | sample AusTroGonzalo_MG_FD_203881 | JGI IMG/M metagenome (GOLD analysis project Ga0310786, IMG submission 203881) | Bovine rumen microbial communities from tropical cattle in Woodstock, Queensland, Australia - Gonzalo_03 (v2) (version 2) | ecosystem: Host-associated > Mammals > Digestive system >... | reverse complement strand
TTGGGGAGGAATTGAACCTTGGTGGGCAGAAGTGCCGTCAAAAAGGTTTGTTGTCTCGTTCTGGCTGTCATTTTTAGGTCAGCCGGCAACATACGTAACCATGTGGCTTTTGGCTGAACTGATAGGCCGAAATAATGAGCAATTGGAAATGGCTCTGAAGATCAATACCTTTATCGGGTGCTTTACGGGATTGTTTTGTCATATCGCTTTTTGTATCAGACCGCTTCTGTATCAGAAGTTGCATGAAAAGCTTAGTGATGAGGAGAGCATTAAGGTCATTAACTCTATTAATCCCCTTGTTAAAGTGCCTTTGACAATCGGTTTTCTAACGCTTTGGCTTGGCGGTACCGTTATAGTCGCGATCTCGATACTTACGGGAGCGTTGCCCGTATCAAAATGGTGCCTGCTTTTAAATCCTGTAGTATCGCTGATCGTTCTTATGATCTTGAAGAAATTGAAGGTTAAGATCATTGGCCCGCTCGGGGTGGGTTTTTCGCTTTTTGCAATATTGCTCGTAATTGCCGGGATAGGATAGGCAGATCATCAGCAGCTTAAATGTATTTTTTGCAAGCTTGGTGTTGACACAAAAACACCCGTGTGATAAAACGATTACCGATAATCCGATTATCAGTAATCGTTTTTTTGAGGTTGATAATGTCCGTCCGTGATACAAGTATCGATCTGAGGCTAATACAGAGTGCCCGTGAAGAATTCATCGCCAACGGGTTCCTTAAAGCTGACCTCAAGAGTATCTGTGAAAAAGCCGGGGTAACCACTGGAGCGGTATATAAACGCTACAAAGGCAAGGAAGAACTCTTTCAGGCCGTTGTGAAAGAAGCGGCTGACAAAATGGACAGTTTTGTCAAAACACGTACCGAGATCGATCTTTCAAGTATGTCTGATGATCAGATCAGAAACACATGGAACATGAATGAAGAATATATTCTGGATATGTTCAGGATGATCTGGGGCTTCAGGAAGGACCTGGTGATCCTGCTCGAGAGATCATCAGGAACGATGTACGAGAATTACGGACACGATTTCGCTCTGCGCATGACCAAAGCTTACATGCAGTACTATCTTGAAGCGAAAAAGAGAGGCCTTGCGAAGGCAGATATCTCTGAAGAGCAGATGCACGTGCTCTGCACGTCTTTCTGGACGTCGGTCTATGAACCGTTTATCCACAAGATGACTTGGAAAAAGATAGAGGAACATTGTAAAGTCCTGTGCCGGTTCTTTAATTGGGCTGAAGCCATAGGATTATCTTAAACTGGTAATACAAGCCGTCATTGTACGGCTTTAAAAATACAAAAGGGTTAGCATACGCTAACTAACGAAGGAGACAGAAGATGTTTAAACGCGTGGCTCCGTATATCGGAGAGTATAAGAAATACACCGTGTGGGCAGTCTTGATGATGTCACTCGGCATCATAGCTTCCATAACTCCGTATTTCTTTTTGTACCAGATCATCTCGCCGCTTTGCAGAGGAGAAGGCATCGATGTGACTTATGTGCTCGTAAGAGTCGTATCCGTCGCTCTGTGCGAGATAATCTTTTCCCTCACATATGTTAAGGGACTGGAGTTTTCCCACATAAGTGCATATAACACATTGAAGAATCTCAGGATATCCCTGCAGGGCAAACTCGAGAAACAACCTTTGGGAAATATAAAGGAATTAGGTACAGGACGCATCAAGAAAGTCTTTACGGATGACATTGATCAGATCGAGCTTCTGCTCGCACACGCAATTCCGGAGGGCATTGCAAACGTCGCGATCCCGTTGATAATAATTATTCTCATGTTCGTGGCCGACTGGAGACTCGGACTGCTCTCACTAGTCCCTTTGATATTGGGCATGTTCGCCATGGGTATGATGATGAAGTCCGGAATGGCCAAGATGAACGACTATTACATGTCCGCAGCGAGGATGAATAACACAATAATCGAGTACGTCAACGGCATGGAAGTCGTTAAGGTCTTTAACAGAGACGGCGAATCTTACAAACAGTTCGGAGAAGTCGTTAAGAGTTACAGGGATTTCACCATCGCATGGTATAAGGTTTGCTGGCCCTGGATGGCGGCATATTCGAGCATTCTTCCATGTCTGGTACTGCTGATACTTCCGTTCGGTTCGGGAATGGTGCTTGACGGCATAGTTTCCTTGGACAGGCTGATCCTCGTAATATGCATGTCTTTTGCGGTAGGCCCTTCCGTTCTCAAGGCATTGAACTTTGCAGGCAAATTCCCCCAGCTCGACTACAAGATTGCTGAGCTCGAAAAGCTGATGGACCATCCGCCTCTCAAAGAAGGAACATCGGAATTTAGCGGCAGGAACTACGATGTAGAATTTAAGAACGTATGCTTCGGCTACGATGAGACTGAGGTCCTTCACGGCGTTGATCTGTCTATAAAACAGGGGACCACAACGGCTCTCGTAGGCGAATCCGGAAGCGGCAAATCAACTCTGGCAAAGCTCTTGATCCATTACTACGACATTGGTTCCGGTTCCATAACGATCGGCGGTCAGGATATCAACGATATGTCGCTTAAAGCGCTGAACGACCAGGTTGCATACGTATCCCAGGAACAGTTCTTGTTCAATACATCGCTGTACGAGAACATCCTTATCGGAAGACCCGATGCTTCAGAAGAAGACGTTCTTAATGCCGCCAGACGCGCCCAATGCGAAGATTTTCTCAGAAGACTTCCGGACGGAATCATGTCGCAGGCGGGAGACAGCGGAAAGCAGCTGTCGGGAGGTGAACGCCAGAGGATCTCACTTGCAAGAGCCCTTCTTAAGGATGCACCGATTATAGTGCTCGATGAGGCAACGGCTTTTATGGATCCTGAGAATGAGGAGAAGATGAATGCGGCACTTGATGAGATAGTTAAAGATAAAACGGTCCTCGTTATCGCACACCGTCTCTCGACGATCAGGAATGCCGATAAGATATGCGTAATGAAGGACGGCCTGTGCATAGCATCTGATACCCATGACAAATTACTTGAAAGCTGCCCTGAGTATAAGAAACTCTGGGACGCTTCAGTCAGCGCCAGCACATGGAAGATCAAGGGGGAGTGAAGATATGCTTAAGATATTGCACAGAATAGTCAATATGACCGGTAAATATAAAGCCCGCATCAGGGCCTCATACATAACGGCTTTTCTTAAGGCTTTGATGATGAGGGCTCCGCTTGTTTTGTGTTTCTTCTGCATCAGTTTTTTCATGCAGGGACAGATGGATAAGACCAAGTGCCTGTATTTCGGAATCGCGGTACTGGCAAGCGTGATACTCGAGGCTTTGTTTGAACACATATCCAACGTATTGCAGTCGGCAACAGGATACATGGTCTTTGCCGACATGAGATTTAAACTCGGCGACCACTTAAGAAAGCTTCCGATGGGTTATTTCACTGAAGGAAACATAGGAAAGATCAGCTCAGTCCTTGCTACTGACATGGTCTTCATCGAAGAGAACTGCATGGGCGTTCTTTCTGAATTAGTAACGTTCATAATCTCCCAGGGTATCATGGTTGTCATGATGTTCGTGATGGATTATAGAATGGGTCTTTTATCCCTTCTGATCGTCGGAGCCTTCATCATCGTGGGCAATCTCATGCTGAAGACCACGATGAAGCATTCGCTTATCAAACAGGAAAACAGCGAATCACTAACTGAAGAAGTTTTGGATTTTGCCGAAGGCATCGGCATCATCAAATCATTTAACATGCTTGGAGAGAAATCAAAGAGGCTGACGGATGAGTTCTCCAAGAGCTGCAGGGAGAGCATAGATTTTGAGATTGCATATTCACCATGGTCAAGAGCACTTTATCTGACGTACGGAATAGGTACGGCAGCAATCCTTGCTTTATCTGCATATCTTTATACGACGGGGAGGATATCGGATGTTTACCTGGTAGGCATGGCGTTGTTCCTTTTCGATGCATTCCTTTCCATAAAGAGCTATTACGGACAGATGGCAAGGCTAACCGTAACTTCCGCGAGCCTTGACAGGATTGAAGAAGTCTTCGCGGCGGAAGAGCTTAAAGATGAAGGCAGATCTGATCTTAAGCCCGCCTTCAGGGAAATTGCCGAGATCGAATACGATAACGTCGGGTTCGGATATACGGACAAAGACGTTCTTACTAATGTTTCTTTCAAGATAGAACAGGGTGAGATGACAGCTCTTGTAGGTCCTTCAGGCGGTGGTAAATCGACCGTTGCATCACTGTTGGCGAGGTTCTGGGACGTGAAGAGCGGAAGGATCCTGATCAGGGGAGAAGACATAAGAAACGTTTCGCTCGGAACCTTGATGGATCAGATCAGCATGGTATTCCAGAGAGTATATCTTTTCCAGGATACCGTATATAACAACATCGCAATAGGTCGTCCGGATGCTACACGAGAGGAAGTTGAGCAGGCCGCCAAAAAGGCGAGATGCTATGACTTCATAATGCAACTCCCCAAAGGTTTTGATACTGTCATCGGAGAAGGTGGCGCATCTTTGTCCGGTGGAGAGCAGCAGAGGATTTCCATAGCAAGATGCATATTAAAGGATTCGCCCATCGTGATCCTTGACGAGGCAACTGCGAGCGTTGATGCCGATAATGAGAGGGCGATCCAGGGTGCGATATCAGAACTTTGCAGGAACAAGACACTGCTTGTAATAGCACACAGACTGAGAACGATAAGAGACGCCGATCAGATTCTTGTCATATCAGATGGAAAGATAACCGAGCGCGGAACCCATGAGACGCTTATGGCCGGAAACGGCACGTACGCGCACATGGTCTCGCTCCAGGAAGCTTAAGGAGAATTATTCCCGGCAAGTCGAAAGAAGCAATGACAACGATATTAAATAAGGGTTAGCCATTGCTAACCAAAGTGATATAATCTCTCCGTCAGGAGTTTTGAAGAACACAGAAGAGAGTAAACAGACTCATTCCGTGGTTGCCGCGGAAGAACTGATGGAGGAATAAGATATGCAGGAATCCGGTGAAATGTATCTTGAGACCATACTGGTGCTTTCGCAGAAAGAAGAGCCCGTAAGGTCGTTGGATGTTGCCAGATATTTGGGAGTTTCCAGACCAAGCGTCAGCCGCGCGATGTCGATTTTGAAGAATGGGAAATATGTGGAGATTGACAGCAACGGATATATCACCCTGGCGGAATCCGGTCGCAGGATAGCTGAGAAGATATACGAAAGACATGTCGTTCTGAGTAGATTTCTTGAAGATCTCGGGGTTGAGAAGCTTACTGCCGAGGAAGACGCCTGCAGGATAGAACACATCATAAGCGATGAATCATTTAATGTTATCAAGAAGCGGATCGGTATGACCGCAGATAAGGAATAATCGTATAAAGATAACGAGGCTGTCTGCAGATTAGACAGCCTCGTTAATACCGGTCTTATATACGCGGTAAGTGATCTCAGCCTTCAGTAATAGCACCGGCAGGGCATGCAGATGCACAGGCACCGCAGGAAACACAGACGTCAGCATCGATCTTGTACTGGGAATCTCCCTGTGAAATAGCGCCTACGGGGCAGCCTTCAGTACATGAACCGCAAGAAACACAAGCTTCAGAAATTACATATGCCATTTGATTGTCCTCCCTTTGTGGAATATACAAGGATTGTTTCATGCGGATGTCTTGTTAGCCAAGAGTAATTCGAAAGTGTTAACAGAATATACATTATTAGTTAGCTACAGCTAATCTCAGAGAATCTGATAATCGATTGGAATTACTGAACTGAAGAAGGCAGTGTTGACACCGTTCCCTGCAAGTGTTAAATTCGTCAGGTGAGTTAGCATATGCTAACTCATAGAAACCAGAGGTGTTACTGATGTCAGATGAGTTGTTGATTCGCTTTTGTTCACCCACTTTGGCGGGGATAAAGACCGGGAGTTTGTTTATGACCGATAAATCTGACGATTCTACCTTCGGTAAGATACGCGAACTCAATAACATACTGACCAAACATGGTCTTCGCCTTATCCCTCTGAGGAAAAACAATAAGGGAATCTTGGTATATCTTTACCGGCCGGATCGTCTGAATCGTGATCTTAAGTGTCCGCAAGCTATGGCGATTCTTGAATGTAAAGGATATCCGTGCGGCAATACCGACAGGTGCATTATGCACCTCATCGATCGTTTGGTGCAGGATGAAGCGTTTCCCCATGAGATAGGTCTGTTTCTGGGATATCCGCCGGAAGATGTTAAGGGATTCATGGAAGATCCGAGCAAGGGCGTGAAATGTATCGGTTGTTGGAAGGTTTATGGCGATGAGAGCAGAGCCAATGAGCTTTTCGAGCGGTACAGGAAGTGCGAAGCCGCTTATTGCCGGGAACTGAAACAAGGCAAGTCACTGGAGTCGCTGATCGTTGATACGGATCGCTACATCCGGTCTGCACAATAAAACACAACTCGAAAGGAGTATCAATATGAGCAAAGTAGCAGTAGTTTTCTGGAGCGGTACAGGCAATACGGAGGCGATGGCCGATGCGATTGCCGATGGTGCCAAGTCCGCAGGTGCAGAAGTATCTGTTATGGGTCCTTCTGATTTTGGCAAAGATAAAGTGAGCGAATTTGACGCGATAGCTTTCGGCTGTCCTGCGATGGGGGCAGAGGTTCTCGAGGAGGATGAATTTGAGCCCATGTTCGCAGACCTTGAGGGTTCTCTCTCAGGAAAAAAAATAGCAATCTTCGGTTCTTACGGATGGGGAGACGGACAGTGGATGCGTGAGTGGGAGGAAAGGTGTCTGAATGCAGGCGTCAATTTTGCAGGAGCTCCCCTCATGATCAATGAGGCGCCGGATGATTCGGGAATCGAGGCGTGTAAGACTCTCGGTGCCGCGCTTGCCTGAAGACATGGTATTGACCGCAGTGAAGGCGATTGATATTATAAGTGAGTTAGCCGTGGCTAACTGAATAGATCATATCGACTCTCCTTGCCTAAGGATGGGGCATTCGCCGGAGAGCTTATGCTTTCCGGCGGGAGCGTCGATTAATATGACACACAGATGAACTTATCTTGCGAAGGAGAGACAGAATGAGTTATTTAGAGATCGTCAATGTATACGGCAGAGAGATCCTCGATTCCAGAGGAAATCCTACAGTTGAAGCAGAAGTAACACTTCTTGACGGAACAGTAGGAAGAGGAACTGCACCTTCGGGTGCTTCCACAGGTGAGTTCGAGGCGCTTGAGCTTCGTGACGGTGACAAGTTCCGTTACCTTGGAAAGGGTGTTGAGAAGGCGGTAGAGAATATCAACACTGTTATTAACGATGCGATTACCGGTCTTGATGCTTCCGATATCTACGCAGTTGATAAGGCGATGATCGAAGCAGACGGCACGAAGGATAAGTCGAAACTCGGAGCTAATGCGATCCTTGCCGTATCTATAGCAACTGCAAGAGCCGCAGCGACAGCTCTTGATATCCCTCTTTATAGATTCTTGGGTGGAGTACAGGGAACAAAGCTTCCTGTTCCCATGATGAATATCTTAAACGGTGGTGCTCATGCAGACAGTGCCGTTGATACTCAGGAGTTCATGGTAATGCCTGTAGGCGCTCCTTCGTTCAAGGAAGGCCTCAGATGGTGTGCGGAAGTATTCCACACATTGAAGAAGCTCATCAAGGAGATGGGTGATGTTACTGCTGTTGGTGACGAGGGCGGATTCGCTCCTAACAAGCTTGATTCCGACGAGGCTGCTATCGAGAAGATCCTCGAGGCAATTAAGGCTGCTGGCTTCGAGCCCGGTAAGGACTTCATGATCGCCATGGATGCTGCTTCTTCAGAGTGGAAGAGCGAGAAGGGCAAGGGTTTCTATCATCAGCCCAAGTCAGGTAAGGACTTCACATCAGACGAGCTTATCGCTCACTGGGAGTCCCTCGTAGATAAGTATCCTATTATCTCCATCGAAGACGGTCTTGATGAGGAGGACTGGGAAGGCTGGCAGAGAATGACAGCTAAGATCGGTCACAAGGTTCAGCTCGTAGGTGACGATCTCTTCGTTACCAATACAGAGAGACTTGCCAAGGGTATCTCACTCGGAGCAGGCAACTCTATCCTTATCAAGCTTAACCAGATCGGTTCTGTATCAGAGACTCTCGAAGCGATCAAGATGGCTCACAAGGCTGGCTATACTGCAATCTCTTCTCATCGTTCCGGTGAGACTGCTGATACTACTATCGCAGACCTCGCAGTCGCGCTTAACACATGCCAGATCAAGACGGGTGCCCCCAGCCGTTCCGAGAGAGTTGCCAAGTACAATCAGCTTCTCAGGATCGAGGAGGAGCTCGGCGATGCCGCAGACTATCCTCAGATGGGAGCATTTAACGTAAAGCGTTAATCTACGCTGGTAGCACGTATACTTCCTGAAGAAGGGCGTCCACGGTAAGGACGCCCTTCTTTGTGTATAACGGCCACGATTATAAGAGTCGTCACTTGAAACGGGTTTGTGTTCCCGCGTTATATCGACAAAGAGTAATGTGAGCGTAGACTCGTGTTTGTTGTAATCGTCATAAAGCGGTGTTAGAATCCGTTCTATGGGTGATAAAGAGACACGTATACCTCAGCAGAAGCGAAGCATTGAGAAGAAGCAGAAGATCAAGAACGCTGCTGTTAAACTTATGTCTTCGAAGGGGTACTTCTCAACAAGTTCCAATGAGATAGCTAAGGAAGCAGGTGTCTCTATAGGCACTTTCTATTCGTATTTTAAGGATAAGAAGACTCTGTATACCGAACTCGTGGAAGATGTTTATGTCACCGTTACCGGACCTCTTAAGGATCTCGAGATTCCCGAGGATATGCCTCTTGAGGAAGTCGTGCGTGCGTACATTACGATGGTATTTAAGGGGCACGAAGTGGAGAGCGATTTTCAAAGGGAAATCGCATCGCTGTCTGAGCAGTCCGATGAGTTCAGACAGATCGAGATGGATTGTAAGGGCGATGTGATCAAGATGTTCGCAGGTATGCTCGAGCCATATTCCGCATATCTCAAGGTAAAGGATCTTAACACGGCATCTTATCTGATACTTACATCTACAGAAGCTGTGGTGCACGATGTGGTATTCCATCGCAAGAAGAAAAACAAAAAGGCCGTGATAGATGAGCTTACGGCGATGATATGTAATTATCTTTTCTGATATGAACTGATTACGAAGGCTTCGGCCTTCTTTTTTTGTGCAAATAGAATATGAGTAAATGCTCATATTTCTGTTGACTTCGTAAAATCCCGGGTATATGATTTCAAATGTGAGTAATCGCTCATATTAAGAATTGAAAGCGAGGATATATGATGTATCTCGAGGTTAAGGATATTAAGAAGAGTTACGGTGAGGGCGGAAGCTATATTCAGGTGCTTAAGGGCTTCGACATTTCAGTCGAGAAGGGCGTTATGTGTGTAATACAGGGAACGAGCGGTTCCGGCAAATCGACACTTCTTAACTGCATCGGGGGCCTTGATACCGTGGACAGCGGTTCCGTTAAGATCGACGGTAAAGAGATAGTCGGACTAAAGTCCAAGGCGCTCTCAGAATACAGAAGGGACAGCCTCGGTTTTATCTTTCAGTTCTATAATCTGGTCCCGAATCTTACAGTAAGAGAGAACATCAGAGTCTGCGAATATCTTACGGACAGCCCGCTTAACATAGATGAGCTTCTTGATGTTCTGGGGCTTACCGAACACCAGAATAAATTCCCGTCACAGTTGTCAGGCGGTCAGCAGCAAAGGTGCGCGATAGCAAGAGCTCTTGTTAAGAATCCCAAGCTTCTGCTGTGTGATGAGCCGACTGGCGCGTTAGACTCCAAGACCTCGAAAGACATCCTGGTCCTTCTTGAGCAGATAAATAAGAAATACGGAACAACGATGCTCATCGTTACTCACAATAACGCGATCAAGAATATGGTCCACCAGGTGATCATCATGAAGGACGGGCAGATCCGTAAGAACTACATGAATGAGACCCGCGTTCCCGCATGCGAACTTGAGGATCTTTGATCATAGGGGAGTGATGAGATGAACGGTAATCTTAACAGAAGAATTATTAGAGAGTTACGAAGCCACTTCGGAAGATATCTCGCGTTGTTCGCCATGATAGTAATGGGTATGTACCTGGTAGTAAGTATCGCGGGAATGGCAGAGAGAACGATTCAGGGAACTGATGCGTATAACGACAGATGCAATATTCAGGACGGTCAGTTCACTACTTTCATCCCTCTTGATGAAGATCAGCTTAATGAGCTGTCTTCGGAATACGGGACCATAGAAGAGAGTTTCTACTTCGATATAAGCACAGATGACGGCAAGGTTATAAGAGTCTTCAGGAACAGGAGTGAGATCAACACGGCTGAGCTTGATGAGGGAAGCATCCCCGTCTCCGACAACGAGATCGTGCTGATGAATCTTTTCGCACAGCGAAATGACATCGGCGTAGGCGACAGCTTCCGTCTCGCGGGAAGCGATTATGTGGTATCCGGCATAGGGTGTGTTCCTGATTATAATCTCCCTGTACGAAACTTCTCCGATATGACTGCTGACCCCACCAACTTCGGCATTGCGATAGTATCTGACGACGAGTACACAAGATTAAGAGACGGAGAATATGCTGGAAGCGAGAGCTATACATACAGTTTTATCCTGGACGAAGGAGTACAGGCTTCAGAACTTAAGGAAGCCATCCAAGATCTTGAGTTCGATTACAACAACTCAGGCAACGAGTATCTTATCGAGTATGTCGACAGATTAACTTCTGACAGAACCGAATTCGAGGATGCTCTTACGAAGCTTACCGACGGTACAAATGAGCTTTGCGATAACATCGAGAGCCTTCCCGGTTGTCCTGAAGAACTCATCTCAGGTGTCAATGAGTACAGAGACGGTGTCTCCGAGTTCGATGAAGAGGTAAGAGATTTCCTTGATGAGAACTTCGAGGTTGAGATACCGAATCTCGAGAGCTTCTATGAGAACAAGGATAACCCGAGGATCGCAAGTGATGCCGCTAGCGACGTTATCCTTAAAAGAGCCGTGGCGCTTGTCGCGGGCGCCATCCTGGTAATGCTTTTCGCTTACGTTATCTCGGTGTTTGTAATACACCAGATAAACGAGGAGAGCTCTGTCATAGGAACACTGTACTCTATGGGAATTAAGAAGAGTACTCTGATCGCGCACTATGTCGCACTTCCTACGATAGTGACGTTCCTCGCGGGCCTTGTCGGAATGTTCATAGGCTTTGGTAAGTACGGCGTGGACTTTCAGATGCTCGACAGTTATCTGTATTACTCGATTCCGCAGATGGATAAGGTGTATCCGCTGTATATAATCATCTACTGTATCGTGCTGCCTCCGGTTATCGCGGTAATCGTGAACATTCTTGTTATCAATAAGAAGCTGTCTCAGACTGCGCTTTCCCTTATCAAGAATGAGCAGAATATTAAGGTGGGAACAGCCGAAGGAAAGAGCTCCAATGGCAGCTTTATCATGCAGTTCATGAAGCGCCAGTTTACAAGGGAGAGAAGAAGCGTCTTTACAGTTGTTATCGGAATGGTGTTCGCACTTCTGATCCTGATGATCGGTATCAATTGCTATGTGCTTTGTAACAACGTCAGGAAAGAGAATATAGAGGACATCAATTACGAATACATGTATATTGTCAAGTTCCCGACGGAGGAGATACCCGAAGGCGGCGAGGCATGTTACGTTAAGAATCTGTCGGTAACTTATCTTGATTATTCCCTTGATGTTAATGTCATCGGAATCGAGGATGACAGTGAGCACTATCCGTTCGTGACGAGCGGAAATCAGCGCGATCTTGTCATCGCGAGTTCCACTGCGCAGAAGTACGGACTTAGCATAGGCGATACTCTCGTTATGGAGGATACTTCGACCGACAGAAGATATGCTTTTGTCGTGAGTGATATTGTGGATTACTCCATCGGTCTTGCAGCGTATATGGATATCGATGAGATGAGAGATCTGTTTGGTGAAGCTGATGACTACTACAACATGCTGGTATCAGATGAGAAACTTGATATTGAAGAGGGCAGAATTCAGTCGGTAACGACCAGAACTGATATCGAGAATGCTGCCGGCATATTCGTAGATCAGATGATGTCTTTGATCGTGATCCTCATTGCAGTATCAGGTCTTATCTTCGTATCGGTAATGTACCTGATGCTTAACGTCATGATCGACAGAGCATCGTTCGGTATATCCCTCGTGAAGATATTCGGATACAGAATGAAGGAGATCAAGAGAGTTTATCTCGACAGCAACTTCTATGCAGTAGCGCTTGGTGCAGTAGCGGGAATACCTCTTGTTAAGCTCGCTGCGGATGCGATATATCCGTACTTTATTGCGAACACCGCTATGGGGATGAATCTTGTGTTCAAGTGGTATTTCTACATCGCGATCTTCGCAGGAGCCATGATCGTCTACAAGATCATTTGCGCCATACTGACAGGCAAGATAAGAAGGATAGTCCCTGCCGAGGTTCTTAAGAACAGAGAATGATGATGTTGACACCAGTCCTAACGGGTGTTAAGTTCTTGTGGGTTAGACGATGCTAACTCGCAAGAACTTATTAATACGAGGGATCATAATCATGAATAATCTTACTTCAAGACAGAAGATGTTGATGGCCTGCTGGGGAATGGCACTCGCCATCATCGGAGATTATCTTCTGGGGTTCGGGACTTTTACCGCATCGACAAGCCCGGATGCATACATGGGTATCGAATGGAGTGTGGCACCGGACTGGAGATACGCGGTTTCTTCAATACTCGGGTTCTGCTGCGTACCGCTTTTCGCAGTGGCCGTGATCGAATTGTGCAGGGTTCTGGAAGCACGTGAAGGCGTGAAGGATTCGAGAGTTTACAAGGCCTTCAAGGCCGCGAACTGGTGCGGAGTATTCTACTTCGCTTTCATACATATCGCTATATGCATGCTGCCTGTTATCTTCAATGCAGGAATGGAAGCTACGGGCGACACGGTCGCTTCCGCGCAGATGGTCATGCGGGTTCTTAAGAGCATCGCTGTCCCGATGGGAGCGGGCTTCATATTGTGCGACCTAATGGGTTCAGTGGCATGGATAGGACTTGTCATAAGCGGCAAGATTCCTGTTAAGAAGATCGCCCTGATCTGTAATCCGGTGGTGATCGCGCTGCTCGGTCAGCTTACAAACTACATTGTCGAAGGCCTGGACGCCGGATTCGAGTCACTTGGTTGGCTACTGATGTATCTTGTGTGTGCTTTATCTCTGACTGAGGGCAGAAAGACATGTTAAGAGCGGCCTTGATACTTGCCGTTATCGGCCACATACTGTGCGGCATCTGTGATTGCCTTCTCGGGTTTACTCCGCGGGGCAGAATAGACCTTAAGTGCATCCGAGATCCCGGGAAAATGCGTGAAGAATTCGAGCATATGCCTCTTGCATATCCGCTTACCTCAGTCGTACTCGGGACATTCGCGATATTGATGTTCTCTTTCGGCTATCTCGCGTTAAGCATCTGGATGTACAGGCAGTCTTCTGTAAGCGGAATCATAATGCTGATCGCGGCGATGGTGTTTGCGGTTCCGATCGTCGCGCATCATATTATCTGCGGGTTTGTCGAGTGGTTCTATGTGAAGATGGGCCGTACAAACGAGGCGGGGGAAGCCGTTCTGACGTTCCAGAAGCAGACCATATCGACTATGGCAGCGGGCTATCTCGGACTTCTCGTGTTCGTCGTTACTTTACTTGTTACTATAGCGACGGGGAAGACAGAGCTTCCGTGGTGGGCCTGTTTCTTCAACACGCTGCCGTTCTTTCTTGTTCTGGCGCCTACTAAGATCCCGGCGAAAGGCAATATCGCGGGGGCTTTGATGTTCGCGGTATTGCTTGTACTATTGTGGTGAGTCCGGAATCATAAGGATAGCAAATGAGATTTCTGGGCTGACAATATCACTTAGAACCGTCCCCGGTGGTATAGGGTAATGCAGTTGACAAAGGAAGAGCAGGCTTCTATAATACATATGAACAAATGCTCATGTGTTCATATGATGGAGGAGGAAGTTCGTGAGTTCCATTACGTTATATCAGGTCATCGCTAAGTTTTATGATCTTCTGGATGTAACTTACTTCAGAGATTATGAGAATAGTCCGCGTAAGGCTGTGCTTGAGCGCATCGGCGAAGAGGATACTGTACTTGATCTTTGCACGGGAACTGCGACCAACGCCGTCAATATCGCGAAGGCTAAGCCCTGCGTCGAGATCACGGGCATCGATCTTTCTGACAAGATGCTCGAGGTCGGCAAGGCTAAGGCCCGTAAAGCACATCTTAACAATGTTACATTACGACAGATGGACGCGACGGAGCTTGAGTTTAAGGCAGGTTTCTTCGACACGGTACTTATCTCGCTCGTTCTTCACGAACTCGAGGAAAATCTCGCGGGAAGGCTCATCCTGGAGGCAAAGCGTGTCCTCAAGGATAACGGCAGTATTATCGTGACGGAGTGGGAGCGCCCCTCTAAAAGCTCACGGCGGGTGCTTTTCGCGCCGGTAGCGCTGCTGGAGCCGAAGCCTTACAAGAGCTTTATAAAGAAGGATATGTACAGTTATTTCGACGCTTACGGGCTTCGTGTAGACGAGTACGTGAACTGTGATTACTCGCGTGTGCTGGTGCTTCGCAAGGCGGAGGAGAAGGAGTTTGATATGGAGCTTGCGCCTTACCTCGAACAGACGAAGATGCTCGATTACGGCGACTCTTCAATACAGGAGATTATAAGGGATCGCGGGTGGATGGATTTTTCGGTGTTCGAGCGCATCGGTGCGATCTATAACTTCGTAAGAGACGAGATACTGTTCGGCTATAACGTGGACGATTCGCTGCCTGCAAGCCGCGTGCTTAAGGACGGTTACGGTCAGTGCAATACGAAGGGAACGCTGTTCATGGCGCTGCTTCGTGCTTGCGGGATTCCGTGCCGCGTCCATGCATTTACGATCGACAAGAAGATGCAGTACGGCGCGATGACCGGGTTCGTTTATAAGAATGCTCCTGACAATATCTTCCACAGCTGGGTGGAAGTTCTCCATGAGGGAAAGTGGTACAACCTTGAAGGATTGATTCTTGATAACGGGTATCTGACATCGCTTCAGAAGAAGTTCCCCGACTGCACCGGCGCATTCTGCGAGTATGGTGTGGGAGTAAAGGATTTCCGAGCTCCGGTTATTGACTGGAACGGCAATGATACATACATTCAGATCGAGGGTATCAATCAGGACTTCGGGGTATATAACAATCCCGACGATATGCTTCTTGAGCATCACCAGGAGACGGGTGCGATCAAAGGCTTCATATACAGACACATAGGAAGACATCTTATGAACCGTAATGTAAAGAAGGTAAGAGGATTAGAAATCGAGGTGTGACATATGACTATTGATGTTTGGATCGGGTTACTTATACCGTTCATCGGGACTGCCTTAGGCGCCGGCTGCGTGTTCTTCCTTAAGAATGCGATAGGCGAGAAGACTGAGCGAGCGCTCCTGGGATTCGCTTCGGGCGTCATGGTGTCGGCATCTTTCTTCAGCTTGCTGATGCCGGCTCTCGAGCAGAGTGAAGACAAGGGCGCACTCGCGTTCCTTCCTGCTTCGATCGGATTTGTCATCGGCATGCTCTTCCTGCTGGTACTCGACAAGCTCGTTCCGCATACACACATGGATAACAGTGAAGAGGGTATGCGCTCCGGTCTTAAGAAGACGACCAAGCTCATCCTCGCTGTTACGATCCACAATATCCCTGAGGGTATGGCGGTAGGTGTCATCTACGCGGGATGGATGTACGGCAACGCCGGTATAACTTTTGCAGGTGCACTCGCACTCTCCGCGGGTATCGCGATACAGAACTTCCCTGAGGGAGCCATCGTTTCCATGCCGCTTCGTGCTGAGGGCATGTCTAAAGGCAAGACTTTCCTCTATGGTGTTCTCTCGGGTGCTGTAGAACCTGTGGGTGCCCTGGCAGTAATACTTGCAGCAAGTATTTTCGTGCCGGTAATGCCTTACTTCTTAAGCTTCGCGGCAGGTGCCATGATCTATGTAGTTGTAGAAGAATTAATACCTGAGATGAGCGAAGGCGAGCATTCGAATATCGGTACGATATGCTTCGCTGTAGGATTCACGATAATGATGGCGCTCGACGTGGCGTTGGGTTAATCTACTAATTCCCACATAACTCCCATGTTCTTGAAGCCGCCCTCAGGCATGCAGCCCGGGCAGGTTTTACGCTCACCCGGGGAGCATGTAGAGCAGTTTCCGCACATCGAGAACTCGATTCGCTTGATCACGCCTGATCGTTCGAGAAACTCAATGTCTCTCTCGACCTGGCTTACGGTCTTACCGAGTTCCGAGGCGATCATGGTTAAGGATCGTGATTTACCGTCTTTAAGAAGATCGATCAGTTCCTGCATATCATTACCAGATTAAGATACCGATGTGGTAAGCGATGCCTGCGAGGACAAGTGCCGTTACCGTGTAGTAGGTTCCTATGATCGCGGTCCACTTAGGAGAGTGCGTTTCCTGGTAAGTGGCAGCAAGAGCTACGATACAGGGCATGTTGAACGTCAGCGCGAAAATGAATGCGAGGGCTTCCGGCTTCGATATGTTCGCGAGGAGCAGCTCGTTCAGGTTCTCTGCCTGACCTCCGCCCATAACTGTACCAACTGAGAGACCGCCTGTTCCGGTGTAGATTGTGCTCAATACACCGAGGGCACCTTCCTTACCGAGTGAAGATGCGATGAACGCTACGAATGTCTGCCACTTCATACCGAAGATCAGTGTTACGGGCTCGATTGCCTGACCGAACTTGAACAGTACTGTTGTGGAAGCATCTCCGGTGGAAGAGTAAGAGAGGAGCCAGAAGACGAATGCAACAAGCAGAACAACTTTGGATGATCTTATGAATGTGTCCTTTGTTCTTCCGAATACATATCTGAGAAGTGATCCCCACTTCGGCTTGTGATAAGGCGGGAGCTCCATGATCATGCCGTATCTGTCGGAGGGCTTAACAAGAGCCTTACCGAAGATTTTTGCCGTGATCCACATGTGAAGGAGCATAACGATCAGGATAGCCGTGATAATAACGGGTGTCCATGCGCCGAAGAACAGCGTGGAAAGCATAGGGATAACGGCCCATGCAGCACCGCAGGGGATGGCCCATGCGAGCGCGATGGTAAGGACTTTCTGTCCCCAGTTGTCGATAACTCTTGTGCCTGCAGCGCCGCCCATAGTGCAGCCGAAGCTGACGAGGAATGGCATAACGGATTTTCCCTGAAGACCGAGCTTAGCCATGGTGTTGTCGAATACATAAGATATCCTCGCCATGACGCCGATCTCCTCGAGAAGTCCGAATACAAGTGTTACACCGATTACGAAGCCGAGCATCTGCAGAATAAAGCCCAAGCATCTGATGATTACATCACAGATGATGGCAACGATGAATGCGGGGCAGCCTGCATTTAAGAGAACTTCGCTTAAGGGGTCAGGAATATTACCTATCATGGATCCGATTCCCATGAAGGGAAGAGCGGGAATAAACGATGCGAAAAGGCCGAGCAGGATTGTGAGTACGACTACGGGCTTACCCCAGATCCTGTGAGTGATCAGTTTGTCAAACCTACCCATCTCGGGGACTTTCTTGTCAGTAGATACGGAACCTGAGATCAGGTCGTCTATCCATGCGAATTTGCACTCGCCTGTCTTAACGACTCCCTTATCGGTCGTCTTAAGCACCTCTTCGAGAGCGGCAGCCTTAGAGCTGTCGAGCTTAGACTTGATCTGTGCGATGACGGGCGCGTCTGCTTCGAGTGCCTTAACTGAGAGCCACATGGATGATCTGTGGCCGTCCTTTATGTCACCGAGGATATCTTTGATCGCTGCGTACTCGGGGATTTCTTCGAGTCTGCTGTTAAGTGCATCCACGTTAAGTATTGTCTTGTTGTTAACGGCTTTGTCGAGAGCCTCATAAAAAACGTTGTATTTCTTGATCTCCGGTGCAGAGAAAAGTGCCACGGGAATGCCGAGCTTGCTCTCCATATCCTGAACCTTGATGCTCTTGCCCTGGTCCTTCGCGACGTCGCTCATGTTGAGCAGGAGGAAACAGGGTACGTTGATGCCTGCGAAGTCTGCAAGCATGTACAGGCTTCGCTCGAGCTGGGAGCTGTCTGCGAGGATACACACGACATCAGCTTTACCTGAAGCGATGTAATCACGTGTGATTATCTCTTCGTCTGAGTTAGCCGAGAGAGAGTAGGTGCCGGGAAGGTCTGCAACAAGATACTTCTTGCCGTCTCTCTCGAAAGTACCTTCTTTCTTCTCTACTGTCTTTCCGGGCCAGTTTCCTACATGCTGCCTTAATCCTGTCAGCGCATTGAAAAGCGTAGACTTACCGGAGTTAGGCTGTCCGAGAAGAGCGATAACTGTCTCATTATTCTCTGTCATTATGCGAGAACCTCCTTAACGTCGATATTCAAGCTTTCCTTGCGGTTAAGCGCGATCATGGTATCTCTCGAGTACACGATGAGGGGACGGTTCTTATCATTCTTGACCATCCTTACTCTGCATCCGGGAGTGATACCGATGGAAGTAATCCTTCCGACATAGCGGGTGTCTCCGCTTACGGAATCAATGATCCCTTCCTCTCCTTGTTTCATTTCCGATAACTTCTTCATAACTTCTCCTCTTTTATGATTTTCTGTTTATGCGAATCAGGGTATAACCTGCTTTCGAGATGACGTCTCTGCACCAGGTCTCATCGGCTGCATTCTTGCTTAGAAGTTCTACTGTCTTACTGCCTATGTCGGCCTTGGCCCACATACCGTCATGTGCATTAAAGGCGTTCTCAACGCGCCTCGCACAGTTGGCACAATGCATTCCATCGACGCTTAATTCGTAGACATACGGGTAGTGATTCCTGTTCCGGTCGGCCGCGTTGATCTTCTTTGGTGCAGGATCGTGTTCTCCGCAGCACGAAGATCCGTGACGGATGCGTCTCACTGTTCCGTACACGGCAAACGACACTACTATTAGCAGAATGATGTAAATTACAATGTCTCCCATAATGCAGCGCGGTTAGACAAGGCTAACCGATGGTTATACTTTTTTCTTTCCCTGATTTGCTACAGCATCCATCTTGGCTTTCAGTGCTTCCTGATCGCCGAGGTAGTAATGTCTGATTACGTTCATATCATCATCGAATTCATAAACGAGGGGCACGGCGGTCGGGATATTAACGCCGATGATCTCCTC
>Ga0310786_10004552_pt1 | contig 19290 bp, 12 predicted proteins | sample AusTroGonzalo_MG_FD_203881 | JGI IMG/M metagenome (GOLD analysis project Ga0310786, IMG submission 203881) | Bovine rumen microbial communities from tropical cattle in Woodstock, Queensland, Australia - Gonzalo_03 (v2) (version 2) | ecosystem: Host-associated > Mammals > Digestive system >... | reverse complement strand
GCCTGGTACCCGGGCGAAGAGGGCGGCCGCGCCGTCGCCGACATCCTGACCGGCGGCGTCTGCCCCTCCGGCCGCCTCTGCGTGAGCTACCCCGCCACGGAAGATACCGACCTGCGCTGCTACAACGAGCAGCCCGACTCCACGCTCATCGCGTGGCCCTTCGGCTACGGCCTGAGCTACACCAGCTTCGCCTTTGACGACTTCCGCCTCGACGCCGAGGCGACCACGAACGGCGGCCCCGTCACGGTCAGCTGCCGCGTCACGAACACCGGCGACTTCGACGGTGCCGAAGTCGTCCAGCTCTACGTCTCCCCGGCCTCCGGCCAGCCGCTCAAGCCCCTCCAGCTCAAGGGCTTCCAGCGCGTCGAGCTGGAGCGCGGCGCCTCCGCCACGGTCACCTTCGCCGTCGCCCCCGACCAGCTCGCCTGGTGGGCCGCCGACGCGCGCGGCCGCAGCGTCTGGACCGTCTCGCCCGGCGACTACCGCTTCCGCATCGGCAGCTCCTCCGCGGACCTGCCGCTCGAAGGCGTCTGCCACCTGGGCGGCGCCCCGGCGCGCAAGCAGCTCCGCGACGCCTACTTCCCTGAGATAACAGTAACTCAATAATCAAACATGAACCAAAAACTCATTCTCCTGGCCGCCTGCCTGTTTGCAGCGGCCGCCAGCGCCTCCGCGCAGACCATCACCGAAGCCGATGGCAAGTACACCATCTCCGTCGGACAGACCACCATGACTGTCGACGCCACCCGCGGCGGCAAGATCCTCTCCTACAAGCTCGGCGACGCCGAGGTCCTCAACCAGGGCCGCATGCCGAACTCCTTCGGCAGCACCTTCTGGACCAGCCCGCAGAGCGAATGGAACTGGCCCCCGGTGGCGGAATATGACTCCAAGCCCTTCCAGGCCCAGATCGTCGGCGACAAGCTCGTCCTGACCGGCGAGAAATCCCGCTTCGGCTACAGCGTCCGCAAGGAATTTGCCGCCGTCCCGAAGAAGGGCGCCATCGCCATCACCTACACCATCGTCAACGAGTCCGACGAGACCCGCCAGGTGGCCCCGTGGGAGATCTCCCGCGTGCCCAACGACGGCGTGCTCTTCTTCGTCGCCCCCGCCGTCGAGCCCGCCAACAACATGACCGGCCTGCCCTTCGAGTTCACGCAGGGTGCGGCCTGGTACGTGATGGACGAGGCCCGCGAGAACCGCAAGATCAACGCCGACGGCCGCGGCTGGCTCGCCTACTGCGCCAAGGGCCTGCTCTTCGTGAAGAAGTTCCAGGACCTCAAGGCCGGACAGGCCGCCCCCGCCGAGGCCGAAATCCAGGCCTACGCCAACCCGGGCAAGACCTTCGTCGAGATCGAGGAACAGGGCGCCTACACCACCCTCGCCCCGGGCGCCTCGGTAAGCTGGACCGTCCGCTGGAGCGTGGTCAAAACCGACCTCGAACCCGCCCCGTCCAAGGCGCTCCTGAAGCTCGCCAAGAAACTCGCGAAATAGGCGAAATTCTCGTCATTTTCACCCCATTTAGCCGAAAAAATGGCCTTTTGCACACGCAGAAGGCCATTTTTTCGGCATTTTCTGACCGATTTCTTGCTTTTTAGCACAAAACTTGCTACAATTGCACTGAATAACCAAAGACGAACCACTTTAATCGCGCCCGCGAAGCCCCCCATACGCTGGCGTCGATGACCTAAAAAGGAATAGTTTGAGAAAACTAGATATATATCTTCTAGTAGTCCTGCTTTTCGCTCTACTGGGTACGACCTTCACAGGTTGCGCCTTAGTCGATGAGGACATGGGCGACTGCGAAAAGGACTACCATCTGGATTACGAACTCCAGCTGATCACCAATATGACCACGGAGCTGGAAACCCAGCTCTCCATGGAGGCCGATATTGAAGCCCGGGCCGCCCTGAAGACTTATCTGGGAGGCATCTTTACGGATTACGCCCACGACGTGGACCTTAGCTTCTATGATGTGGAAGGAGATTCCCCCCGCCTGCATCACGAGTCCCATATCATGGACGCCAACCAGTCCAAATATACCCTATTCATTCCCGTTCGCCGTTATATGCATCTGGCTGTTGCCAACGTAGTGGAGAATACGGAGGTATCACTGCGGGATGATGAACTCTGCGAGAATGCGACCCTTTTCCAGGCGGTGGGCGACACCTTGTCTTCGCATCGCACGGGCCTGTTTACCTCCCGCCTGCTGATGAACATCCGTGAGGGGGTAGACCAGCAGTTCAACGTGAACCTGTTCATGGCCAACTGTGCATCGGCCATCGTTCTCGACACCCTGGGCAGCGGGGTGAAGGACATCAAAGTATTTGTTTCCGGTTTTGCCACAGACTTTGCCATCCGTGACAGCGCTTACCATTTCGACTATACGCCCATCATAAAGACAGACAGGATTATCCTGGAAAACTCCGAGGAGCTGTGCTTTGCGGCGGCGCATTTCCCTTCCCGAGACCTCCCGCTCCCGGCCACCCGCACCGTCGTAACGACGCAGGATCCCTTCGTGAGCGAAGGGGCGGCAAATCCGCTCTGGAACGTCAAGGTGTATTCATACTTGAAGGACGGGACTATCACCGAATGCATCCTGGGCGTTACCCAGCCCCTACGGTCAGGCGGCCTTCGGGTGATCAAGGCTCAGGTGTACAACAACGGCTCCCTGGTTCCTACTGACACCACGGTGGGCGTGAGCGTTACCCTGGACTGGGAGCCCGGTCTATCACACGACGTAATCTTATAAATATAAGGAACAAACAATTAAACACGTATTATATGAAAAAAACGATTCATCTTCTAGGATTGGCTGCCGCTTTGGTGGCGCTTGCTGCTTGCCAGCGCGAGCCCGTTAACGGCTCCGAAAACTATGACGAGGGCAACAGCGTGAATGTAAAGTTCGTTCTCAACGTCTCTACGGAGACGGGCAAGGACACCAAAACCACGGCTGAATATGCCCAGGTTGGAGGCTCGTTCCTGGGAATGGACCAGGTACACCTTCTTGCCTACAACCTGGACGACCACAACAAGGGTACGGGTGGCGCAGCCGACCAGGGCCATTTCTACTATAACCCCATTATTAAGGAGGGGACCGGTGAAGGAGCAACTTACAGAATCGTTTCTGCATCGCGGGATTTTTCCTTGGGAGCGCTGTTTAACAAAGGCGCCGTGACTTCCGACAAGTCGTCCCGTACCATTGAACTGGCCATCCCGCTTGGGACCAACTCGCTTTCCCTGTATGGAAAGGCGACCAAGACTGCGGACAGCGACTATCAGGGAAGTACCGTCGCTGCCGGTGATCCCAGCGACTTGAGAACCCTTACGTTTACCCTGGAGTCCCGTCTCACCAGCAAGGATCGATACAATGTGGGCGCATTCTTCTTCTCCACCATGTTGACCCACTTTATGACCTCCGGTCTGGTGAACGAGAATACGTTCTGGTCCGAATCTCTCGGAAACGTAGACCATTCCTATTGTTTCTGGTATCCTGTCCCCAGTCCAGACGTTACCAAAGATTTCCCGAAGAACCCCAATGACCAGGATACAAAAACCATTGGCGAAGGCACTAGCGCGGTCACATATACCTATTACAAGTCCTATGGTTTCTGGTACCCGGTTACCGGTACCGGAACCACTACCGGATTCCCGGCAAACCCTGAGGACCAGGACACAAAAACTATTAATGGTGTAACTTATACCTTCTACAAGGGCCAGCTCTCGTGGAAGCAGCTGGGAACTATGCATTTATATCAGATAGACGGCAAGGGTGTCGACCCCAACACGTTTGTCAAAACAGCGGGATCAGAGGGGAAGGATGGCGTATATTACCAGGTGACCCCTATGGGAGAAGCGCTGGGGCAGGCTTATTATGCCATTTGCGCCGTGCAGCAGAAGGGTACGCTTCAAGAGCTCCGTGCCGGTAGCGTATCTGCCTTGCTGCGCATATGTGAGGACCTGTATTCCATTATGGAGAAAAACGTTGCGGCCTCTCCCACAACCTGGGAAGAAGTATGTGCGCAAAAGCTCGCTTCCCTTATCAAGGAGCGCATGGAACAGTATTTCGAGCGTAGCAGTACCTCAGGTTTCAATTTTATCAAAACCAGTGGCGGCGGTATAGATATCGCTTCGCTCAAAACTGCAGCTGAAAGTTCCTGTACTTCTAGCAAGTGGGAAGCTAATAAAACTCTTTTCCTTGATAATTTTGACGTATCTTATTTCTATAATGTCCCTGCGGGCTATTACGGATTCCCGCAGAACGTGGGACTTCCCTATGGCGCGGCCATTATGCAATGTACGCCTGACTGGTCCGACCAAAAGAAGATAGACGCCTTTAACTATACGGACAAGATTCCGGCTTACGGAATGGGCGGTTCGTACTTCCCCATTGAGAATTACCGTTTCCCGCCAGAGTTGATGTATTATGGCAATTCGTCCCTCCGAGTCACCAATTCCGAAGTAGCGGAAAATCAATTCCCCACCTCAGCGACCAACTGGGGTAAAGATGAAAGTTGGGACAGCAAATGGGAGGAGAACGGGAGCGTGAAGACGACCACCCGCACCGTTGCCATGAAAAACACCATCAATTATGGAACGGCGCTTCTCCGTTCTACCGTACGCTATGCTGACGGCTTGAAAGCGCTTAAGGACAACAACGCCGCACTCCATCCGGGAGAGCAAGATAATTCTATCAGCATCGAAGACACTAGCGCTGGTTTCCTTGTAACCGGTATCATCATCGGCGGCCAGGCCGACGTAATGGGCTGGGATTTCACCCGTTATCCCGACGACAAGGATCAGTATAAAGTAATGGGGTGGAATTCTACCGATAATAAGTATACAGGCCTCACTTTTACCAACAACCCCTTTGACAAGATGATTTACGACCGCGTTGTGAATGGTTATGTTATAGGCCAGGCTACGACCCCCATTTATTCCATGGTTTGGGATAATTACGATGCAACCAAGCCCGCCGATGACCAGAGCGACGTGTACATTGCCGTGGAGTTGCTGAACCAGACCGGAAAGGATTTCTGGGGAGAGCTGAACATGATTCGTAAAAACGGTGTCTTCTACCTGGTTGGGAAACTGGATCTTTCCACGGCCATAGATGCCGCACGTGCGACGAGCCCTTCAGCTTTCACGAACCTGGCCCGTTCCGACTATAACTATCCTCCTTTCATACCGGCTACGGGAGAAACCGTGAACGCGCCCCGCGTGTTCATGCAGGATTATGTGACAGAAGCTACGCTGCTTCTGAAAGAGGATGCCCTTAAGCACGCATACCTGACCGTACCGGATCTGAGGGCCTCCCAGGTATCCCTGGGTTTGTCCATCGACCTTGCCTGGAAGCCCGGCCTTGCGTTTACCGTTGAAATGGGTGTGCTAGAATAATCGACGATGTTCCGCTGTCGGAATATTGGCATTTTCCTTTTGCTGTCGGCCCTTTTTGCTTGTGAATCCAATAAGCTGGAAGGGCCTGACAGCTCGTCTTCGTTGCGCTCAGTCCATCTTGCCCTTTCGGTTGAAACGGGCAATGATGGGGGGCGGACCAAGGCGGATGTCTCCATATTTACGGAGATGCAGGACCAGCCGAAATTCCGAGGACTTACCGATATCCGGGTCATTCCTTTTGCCCAAACTACGCCAGTAACTCAGGAGTCCCAGGCCCATAGCCGGCAGATGGACGCGCCGGGTTTTGCCAATCTGTTTGCGTCCACCAGTTCTTATTTGTACACTTCCGGCATTGATGCCTGGATTCCCACAAACACAGGGGCATTGCTGCTGTATGGCCGCGCCCCGGGCAGTGGGAACGACGCAGCTTCCCGACACCGTTATGGCTCGTTAGTTCTTAACGGTTTCAGCAAGTCCGACCCTGCGATGAAGGTTTCTTCGCTGGGTTTTTATCCGGACAAAATGTATGAAGGAGACGGGACTCCGGCCCCGGCCCGTGTTATCCGTGAGACGCTGAACAGTATCTTGCAAGACAAGGTCGTAGAAAGTCAGGTTTATTATGGATCGGCCTCCGATACAGAGACCGACTGGGTTAGGGTTTATTGGAACGCGTCCATAGGAGACCAGATACTCCGGGAGCTTTACCTTCAGATGACCAACGATGGCGCGGTTTTGTCTGGCTCCGGCCCACTGGTAGAGGGTCTTCTCACCAGTTTATACAGTGTTCTCAGCGGCTACGAGAGTCACAATACGAATGTGGTTGAAGTCGTGAAGAACGGGGTGGCGTATGAGGCCCGAAAAGGTCCCGAACAGACTGCACCGAAACTGCTATATAAGGAGCTGTATAATGCAATGGCTCACACCCTTCTTTCTTTTATCCAGGGAGGTGTGTTGGACGATTCGGGGCAGCCCACAATCCGGGTGAATACAGAGAATAACGATGCTGTAGAGTTTTTAGACGAAGATGTGAGGTTATACCCCGAAAGTCTGGGGCTTCCTTCGGGCTGTGCCGTCCTTCGTTGGACACCAGCTGGATTTGTTGTCCCCCTGAACAGTGGTGTGGAAGGCATTGCGCCCATGGACCGCTATTGTTTCCCGCCTGCGCTCTATTATTATTCCAACACCACCATCCGGACTTCAGATAAGGATAATATCCAGGATGGTTATGAGAATTATAACTCCTGGGCAGCTGTTTTGGACGACTACGACCTGGGCAACATGGTGACCAAAAACACCAAATCAATTGCCCTTGTGACGCCCGCCAAGTTTGGTGTTGGGATGATTTCGGCCACGATTAAGGCAACGACCTCCCGCCTTCAAGACAACGACGAGCTGGTAGAAACGACCGTGGATGCCACCGGGACCAACCTTCCGGTGACTGGCTTTGTAATCGGTCGTCAATATGCCCAAACCTTCGACTTCAACCCCGTGTACTCGGAGGATGGAGAATACTACCTTTATGACAACGACATCCCGGGGGTCTATCTGATAAAACCAGACAAAGATGACGAGGGCCATGAGCAGGAGCTTGTCCCCATCCGCACGCTTTCCCTCCAGACGCCGGACGACATGGATGCCTTCATCTGTCTGGAACTGAGAAACGATACAGGAAAGACCTTCTATGGTGCCGATGGTCGCATCCTTCCCGGCCGAAAATTCTATCTGTTGGGTAAACTGGAACTGCCAGCCGGAGAACGCGAATTTGATAGCGTGGTGGTAAAAGGCCACGTCACATACGTTACCTGTGTGATTCATTCGCTGGCCGAGGCTTATAACTGCGTGCCGGATCTGGGTCAATCACAGCTTGTTCTGGGCGTCCAGACCAAAGTGAACTGGGATCTGTCCTCTCCTTCTACCTTGTTGCTGGAGTAATGAGAAAGAGATTATTCATATGGCTTCTCTTGCCGGTGGTCTTCCTGGCCTCCTGCAGCCTTATCGACGAACAGCTCGACGCAGAAGGCTGTCCGAAGCTGAGCATTGCCATTGAATTCCCCGAGAATACCGCCCCCCTGACGCGTGCCACGGTAGGAGAGGTTCCCGCAGAGACCAACGAGAATGCTATTCACAGCCTGGGCATTTGGGTGTTCTACTCTACCACGGAAGGGGTTCACGCCCACGAGAAGGTGGGGAGCCTGTTGGTGAATGATATAAAGGATCTTCCCGCAGCGGGTGGCGTCCGTAAATACTCCCTAAGTGTGGGGCAGACGTTTATGCTGGAACGCCCCGAGGTGGATGTGTTTGTCCTGGTAAACGGAGCATCCGTTAACAGCAGTTTGGGAGAGAACTCAACATGGGCAGAAGTGAATGATGCCATGTTTGGCGGGAACGACTATTTTAGCACCATCAAGCCTGTTACAGATGTTCCTGTCGGAGGCCTTCCTATGAGCGGTGTGGGAATGGGACTGACGGTAGGTGGAGAAGAGCCGTTCCTTAAGGTCCCCACCGTTTCAGTGGGCCGTGCCGTATCCAAGCTTCGTTTCATATTCAGCCAGATGTACACGGAAAACAATACGGAGGAAGAGTATGCCATTGAGAAGGTCGTTCTGAATGGTAACCAGATTCCGGAATCTGAATATGTTTTCTCTCCCAATGACTATAGAATCGGTACGGATTATATATCGTCCGATTTGGAGATTCTATGGCCTAATTCTTTGGCTTTGAAGTACTCCGAGACTCCGGAAATTTACTCCTACGCAGGCCAGGACGGTCCCAGCTACGAGAAACTTATCAAAGACGGCATAAGCAGCAACCAACTCTCCCACCTGGGCACTTATTACTTGCGGGAGAGCGACAAACGCCTTACGGGTACCGTGTATTATTCCATCACGAAGAATAATATAACGGAACACAAAGAGATGTCTTTCACGATGGACAAAGCCGGAGACTTTGCCCGCAACCACACCTGGACAGTGTACGGATACTTTATCTCCAACCGAACCCTTCAGTTGGGCGTAAGCGTTCTGCCCTGGGACAAGAACAATTATACCATTAAGTTTAACAATGAGACGCTTCAGGTTGTCCAGAAGTTTACGGTAGACCGTTCCACGGCGGCGGATGTGGTAAGAGTAGGAGAGACAAATGTGTATAATGTGTTCCTGGATCCTAAACGGGCGTGCCGGGGATATTTGTATGTGACGACTCCCCAGGGCGGAAAGCTGGTGATTGAGCGCAAGGGTTCAACCAGTAGCCTGGAGGCCTTTACGGTAACGGAAGAGGCGACCATCGACCCTACCCATAACGGCGGTCGTATAGACATCCTGATAGACCGCAACCGGGACCCTGAATACACCAAGGATCCCACAGGAAGTACCATTACTCTGGAGTTTAAAGCATATACCCCGGACGGAGACCGTGAGATTTCCGGTTCCTCCGAATGTATAGACCAGATTTACCGCTTCTACATATGATGCGCCGGCTGTCATATTGGTTACTGTCGGTTCTTCTGCTCGCAGCGTGCGTAAAGGAGAATCAGGAGCAGGAGCAGCCCGCGTGGGATGGGCCGGTAATTGAACTGGAACTGTCCTGCGTGAATCCGTCAGACCCCACCAAGGCCGGCAGTAATGGAACGGAAAGTGGAGAGAATCCGTACCATGAGAATGATATCAAGTGGGTAGATTTCTATTTCTATCCGGACGGAGCCACTTCCCAGCAGGCTACCTATCATGTCCGCAAGACTTCCGGCAGACGTGACAACGACGTTTTCCGTGTGGAGCTCACCACCAACCAGGTGAATTATCTGATATTCCCTGTCCATGACAATATTACGGAAGCAACCGTTTTTGCCATAGCCAATGCTCCGGAGGGCACCCTGGAAAATTTGGAAGACACCTCTTTGGACAACATTTTGGCTCAAGTAATTTCGGCAAACTTTGCGTGGGATAAATATCTTAATCATCGCCAGGAACAGTTTGTCATGAGCGGACAAACCTCCATTACCCTGGCAGGAAGAAGCCAGAAGATGGTCTCGCAAGGCGTGGTGGGACTGGCCCGTTACGCGAGCAAGATTACGGTGGGAATCAAAACGGAGGAAAGAGTCGAGGTAGAGCGCACGGATGCTGATGGCAATCCGTACACGGAAGTGTGGACCCCTCGCCTCTGGTCCATGCAGGTGTACTTGATGAATGGAGTAAACAAAGTGGCGCTGAGTGGAAGCCCTGCCGGTACAACTGGTGGCATTACGCCCCAAGAAACGGATTACTTCGGCTATGATAATAATCGCTTGGCGTTTTTTGACGAAGATAAGGTACAGTATTTTGATAAGAGCGGAGATTTTTACAATACCTTCCCCATGTATACCTATCCCAGTCATTGGAATTCCGGCGATGAAAAAGAACCGTACCTGAAACTGGTGATGACCTGGGACCGCCAGCCTTCGGGACAGCACGAGTTCTATTATAAGATTCTCATTCCGCAGGATCGTCGTGGCGGAGAGTTTCTGAACAGTTTTGTGCGCAATAATTGGTATCATTACGACATTGAAGTGGGCGTTCTTGGCGCCGAAACCGACGAAGAAGCAGTAGAACTCCCGGCCAGCATGTATATTGTAGATTGGCAGGAGAAGGAAGTGGTGGTGAACAAGGCCAGCATTGGCAATGCCCGCTATCTATCGGTGGAGGATACGGAATTCTCCCTTTACAACCAGCCCGCATTGTCCATTAAGTATACTACCAGTAACCCTATCAAGATAACGAATATCCATGCTACCCGACCTTATTATGGTGAGGACCAGACATTGGGATACAATGAAAGGTACGGGGCAACAGTGAAGAAAGTAAGCTATTCAGAGGATGACTATGACGATATCTATCCGGAAGGGAGTTTCTATTTGGAATACAATGGGGACGACTGGCTCCAGATAACGAGTAAAACCATCGAGTTTACCCATGCCCTGAACAACGATTATACCTCCTCGTCTTTTGACTATTCTCCTTATACCATCACCTTTGATGTCGGACATGCCGAAAGCTCGCAAGCGTGGATGGCGCAGTATAATAAGCATGTGACGATCGTTCAATACCCGGGTCTTTCCATTAAGGCCACGCAGAATCCTGATACCTGGACGGGCCAAACAGGGCCTACCACGCCAGACCATTGGGGCTATGTGTATGTAAATAAAGATCAGTATACTCGCGTTCGTTATGAAGCTGATTTGAAGAACGTCCCGAAAGCAGAACAAGACGCCTGGAAACTGGATCATATCTGGCGGGTGGTGCACTATTCCAGCGGCGGTACAGACATGTACCGGATAGATGTTTCCGTTTTGCCGGAGGGCTCTGAATTCGTGTTGGGAGACCCCAGGCAGAGCACACCGGTAGACCTGCGCCCTGAAGGAGAATATGCGGAAGGCTTCGCTGAAGCTTATGCCTTAAAGAACGGGGAAATTGAAGCAACGCAGCGGAGTCTGGAGCATTATTATCCAACGGAAGCTTCTGAACGTACCCGGAATATGCTTGCTCCTGCTTACCGTATTTCCACAAAGCTTAGTGGTAGTGAATACGACGGAACGCCCTTGGAGCAAGCCAAGATGCGTTGCGCCTCTTTGCAGGAAAACGGATTCCCGGCCGGCCGTTGGCGTTTGCCCACGGAGGGAGAGGTCCGCTTCATTTCCATGCTCTCAACAAAAGAAGTGTTTGAATGGCAGTTTGGTGGTAATTACTGGTCGGCCAATGGTGCGGTGAAAGTAGATAAGAATAACAAGACGGTAACACCGATTACAGTGGACAAAGCCTTGCTCCGATGCGTGTACGACAGCTGGTATTGGGGAGATGACCGTGTGGTGGAAGGTGCTGATAACAAACCCGTAGTGGTGAAAGACAATAGCGGAACACCCAGTATTTTTGTTTGGGGAGATGCTGCAAGATGAGAAAGTGGTTTTTCATATTGATCGCTTCGCTGATGACGTGGAGCTGCACCCAGGAACTTTTGCCTGAATTGGATCAGGACGATCCCGAGGGAAGGGTTAGTGTTACCTTTACCCTCATAGCAGAGCAGGCATCCACCAAGTCCTTGGGAGAAGCATTTCAATTGAACAGAGTCAATGTTGCGGTATTTGGCGGCTCCGGGTATTTAAAAGAGTATTACCAGGCAGATGATCTGGAGTATAAGGGCGGCAACAAATATGAGTGTACCATCTCCCTCGCGCTTTCCAACTCCAAACGCCGCGTTCACATTCTTGGAAATGGTCCCAGCGGCATTCCCTTCGGCCGAGACTATGATGTCCTTCCTCCTATCCTGGGAGAAGAAGGAGAAACAGGCTACTGGCAGCTGGTCCTTCTGGACAAGGTGACGGCCAAGACGGATGGCGATGGCAACCTCCTTGAACCATATGAAGCCTCGGATGAACTGAAAGATGCTTTCAAAAATATTCCCCTTATCCGTAACTGGGCTAAAATAGAGTTGACAGCCCAGGACGATTCTCATTTCACCCCGTATAGTTTTGCCGTTGTCAATGCCCCCAAGAAGGGAACGATCGTGCCTTATGGTGGACAAAAGGGCTTCATTACGAACTATAAGGATTTGTCTTATGCTGATCTGGAAAGCGATGAATACCAATATACTGGGAATCTGCCTTCTTCCAAAGCAGAGTTTACGCCCTTGAATTTGACTAAAGAGGATTTCGTCAATAAGACCAACGGCGTCGTGGCCTATAAGGATGCCGGAGCACTTGAGCCAGGAGAGATTCCTCCCGCCGTGTACCTGTATGAGCGTCCCATCCCAGACGGGACCATCGAGCCCTCATATGTGATTGTATACGGAAAGTATTACAATACTTCAGACACGTCGCTTCCTGCCGATGAAAGGACAAACGGTGTAGAGTGCTTTTATAAATTGGACTTAATGTCTGGCGGCAAGTATTATCCCATCTTGCGGAACTTTAGGTATACGATCAATATCGTAAATATTTCCGCCCGCGGTCAAGACACACCGGCAGAGGCCGCCGCAGCAGCAGGTAGTGCAGATGTCTCGGCCGATGTCAATGCCTCCCACCTGCCGGATATTTCTGACGGCACGCGCCGTATGGCCATCCAGCCCTGGATGTCCTATACTTACCTGGAGTCGAAGGAAAAGGACATAAATGAGCCCGATTTGTTTGTGGTTTTCTACGACAACACTAATCCCGGCGAGGGTAAAGAGGCGTTGCCTAATATGGATTTGAGCAGTGTTGATTATGAACTGATCCCTGATGATGCCGGCATCGTGAAGGAAGTGACAATTGGGAAACCGGTAGGTTATGACGATCTCCCGGATGTCCCTGATCCCCGGCCAAATGATTACGGATGGCGTCCCATCTATTTTAGTATTGCCAGCCCGACGGAAGCCCATGCTCGCACCCAGACACTCCGTATATTCTGCAAGAAAAACATGACGGACGTGGACGAGCCGCCGCTCTACCGTGATATTGTCATTTCTCTGTTGCCCGTTCAGACCATGCGAGTCCATTGTGGAGAGGATCGTATTCTTCGAAAGAAAGGAACGAATGTCAGGCTTGATGTGGATATCCCGGACGGCCTGGTAGAGTCCATGTTCCCGCTTTATTTTAACATTGAGGCCAGCAATCTCACCCTTACGCCCGACGATTCGCAGACGGATCATGTGCTTCCGGTTGTCTCGGGAGAAACCATTATTGACGATAGCCACAAACACTCTTTTTACTTCCAGCGCACGGTTAGCTGGAGCGAGTATTCGGCACTTACTTCTCATATAGATTTGGAGGAAGAAACGCGCTGGCGCACTTTCTCCTGCTATTTCAAGACCAACTGTGACAATAGCACGACGGATGTGTATGTGGCCAACCCGTTCTTTTACACTGGCAAAACCCACTTTGAGAACATAGAGTCTTTCAGCAATCCTCGTTATACTTCGTCCATTCCATATGTCTCCGGCGGTTCTGTAACCGTGGAGGCCGGCATGATGGACGACCAGGGCCCCTACGAGACCGTTTATCTGGAGCTGAAGAATCTTGAACCGGCAGATGATAGTTGGCAGCCGGTATCTTCCGATCCGTTTGTGAAAAAATATGCCTATGCGCCTACGTCCAAGATAATGACTTTCAATCTGAAGACTACGGCGGTAGGCGGAGACGTATCTGTTACGCTCTCTACTGAAGGCGGCGGTTATGAACCGGTTACGCTAGTTCCCTGGCACTTTACCAACGCGGGCTTTGTAGATGGTATTATTATGCCGTCTAACACAAACGTGACCGTTTATTCCCAGGTGGTGTGGGGTGGCGTGAATGCAGACAAAAATTGCAAAGTGCTCCTGGGCTATAACACAGATCCGGCAAAGATGCATCCCGTCGTATGGCTGAGAGGTGACGGTGGAGGACTCACCATCCCTACCTCTCATACCAGAGCGGAAGGATATGATACATCCACGCAGCACAAGAATTACGCGGGTCAGGATAACTATCATTGGACTGAATTGGAGACCAAGGATGGTAGTTTCGAGAACGCATCCCTTACCCTTAGCGCCATAGGGTATGTGGAACAGCCCATTTCTGCTGGCCGCTTTAAAGGAAGACTTTATTCGTCCATTTTGAGCACGAATAGCAGTAGTGGAAATAATGTTTCATGGGAGTCCTTCATCGAAAATGGCAATGAGTTCAGTCTTGATCAAACGCAGGAACAGGTAAAAGGCAACTTCTCCCTCAAGCTAACGTCCGATGATGCTGAAAAAGTGCCGGTAAAACATGATTCCGGCATATTATTGCCAAAGGGCGGCCACTATACGTGGAAGTTGCAGGTCTCCTCAGATCATGGTGATGTTGTCCCTTATTTTGTTCATATTACCTATTACAAAGACGAAGATACGCTTCTCAGGCCCCGTTCTGCTGAGCCGCAGCAGGACAATAGCAATTACTTTGTGTATCCCGGTAGATATTCCGATTATGTTTGGGATCTGTCCAATCGACAAACCGAAGGCAGTCTTGTTATGAACGCGTATTCGGATAGGGATATTGTCATAACCCGCATTATCGTAAGAGGTTTCCACGGTGTGGTCTATGATTCTGATAATAAGGAAGGTGGAGACATTGGTTTTGGCGATAATCTTGGAAATGGAGGTCAATTATGAGTAAGACGATTTATATAAAGATTCTTCTTTTGTTGGCGTTAGCCCTTTCTGCCGCATGTGAGAAAGAGAGGGATATCCCTTCTCCTGCCCAGGAAGGTCAAACCGTGCATTACACAGCTACGGTCCAGACGGGGCTTGACACCCGGGCCACCATTTCAGAAGACATGAAATACGAGTTCGAGGCGGGAGACAGGGTGTATCTGGAAAGTGAGAGTGGCGATTTGTATGGTTTCCTTACGATGTCCGTAGACGGTGGTGTAGGAAAGAACATGGCTCTTTTTGAAGGAGATCTTAAATATGTGGGAGAAACACCCTTCCAAAGAAAGGACAATCCGGTTGTTAATCTCACGCTTGTGAGCAAGGAAGACAAGTTGCATACCATAACGGCCGAAGGGAAGCTTGCTCCCGTTGCAAGCGCTAGCTATCCTTTTGACGAGTGGGCCCCTACCCTGGAGGAAGCCGTTAGCCATCTGAGCCATTTCACCGGTTCCGGACATTTCAATGATTCGCGTTTCACCCTTCAGCAGCAGTCAGGCTTCTTGAAATGTTTTGTCAGAATGTACAAGACCGAAGCACCGGTTAGTAGCAAGTTCACGGTCAAACTCCTCAACAATAACAATGAACAGCCTTTCCGGCAAGCCAGTGTTACGGTGAGCGAAGCCGGTTCCGTCCCAGTTGTCTTTGCTTACCTGGGAGGTCAGGTGTCGTTGGATAAGGCTAAATTGATTGTGGAGGATAAGGATAATGCTACGGTCGCAGATTTTGACGTTTCCGACGAGACCCTTGCAGCCAACAAGTATTATTCGATTTCCCGTTCCACGCTCTCATTCAAGGGCTTCCAAATCAAGGCCAAGTATGATAATACAACGATTCGTTTCAATTATGATTGGTACGATTCGAAAATTCAATATAGTCTGGATTATGGGGAGACTTGGACCCCTTATATCAATCAGTTTGAATTGGACGCCAATCAGGTGGCTTGTATAAAGGGGGATCGTGCCAATTATAGAAACGCAACAAATGATGATTGGGGAACGCCCTCAAGTAAGCCCATCTTCTGGGCCAGCAATATATGCTATATTTCAGGTAACATCATGAGTCTGCTCGGTGACAGGGAGCAACTTTCAGAAAGTGCTTTCCATGGCGCTTTTTCAATGGGATCAAGTACTGCGGTCAATTATATTGATATTGAGGAAGAAGCTCCGCTGATTCTCCCTGCCACCGAGCTTACCGCCCATTGCTATCAGCAGATGTTCCGCAACTGCACCAGACTGACCAAGGCGCCCGCCCTACCAGCCACAACATCCGCTACATCTTGTTACCAATCTATGTTTGAGGGATGCACATCCCTGGAAACACCTCCATCCTCACTCCCGATTACTACGGTAGAGAGTTCTGCCTGCAATAGGATGTTCTTTGGTTGCACCAAAATCACAACAGCACCGGCGTTTTCCAATCTTCTGTCGATTGTAAAAGATTCCGGCTGCTCCGAGATGTTTAGTGGGTGCACGAACATGACAACACCTCCTCCCAGTCTGCCGGCCGGAACACTGAAATACAAGGCATACTATAGAATGTTCTGTAATTGCTCTAAGCTCGAATCCATCCCGGATTTCCCGCACGATCCCACAGTGACGTACGAATTGACCGCTGGAAAAAGTGCAGAAAACAACCAGCAGGACGGCCTCTGTTACCAGATGTTCTATAGCTGCAACGCACTCACCTCACTGGAAGGAAAGCAACTATTCAACAGTATCACGCCCCTTAAGCTGGGTTGTTTTAATGATATGTTCTCGACTTGCGCCAACCTCGTCGAGGTCCCGGCGGATTTCCTACCGGCTTCCACGCTCGCAAAAAGTTGCTATCGTGGTATGTTCCAACAGTGTAAGAAACTAACACGAGCACCAGAACTACTTGCGCCAACGCTTGAGCAATATTGCTACCGTTATATGTTTTTCCAGTGCAAGAGTCTGGTTTATATCAAATGCTACTCCACTAGCCCTGGATCAAGCAATACTACGCAGAACTGGGTGAAAGAGGCAAATAACGCGCAGGGATGTGAGTTCCACTACCGCTCTGGCGTTAACTGGACTAATGGCGATCACGGTGTCCCTAATCAATGGACGATGGTACCAGAGCAGCTTAACTAACTGATAACCATTTTATCAGCCTCTCTTCGGAGAGGCTTTTTTATTTGTTCTCCTCCAGCCAGGCGTCGTATTCCTTGCGGGCGCGGCTGTAGGTTTCCATGCCCTGGAGGTTCTCGGCAGCGGCGGCAGAGCCCTGGCGGGCGGCACGGCGGACCAGATCAAACGCCTCTTCTTCAGCAGCGGCGTCCTTGTTGTCCAGGGCCGTGAAGTACAAGGCGATACCGTATGCATTTGCCGCTTCGGCGTCGCTGCGGACACGGTCCATGAGGGATGCATCCTCGCGAATCACTGCCACCGCCTCCTGGTAGCGCTTGGCATTCAGGAGCTCGTACACCTCGCCGTTCAGCTTCTGCGTGGCCGGATCGGGACGGTCGCCATAGTACACGCGGATATAGCCCGCCGTGCGCTGGTCTGCCAGCAGGGTGGTCTTGACAGCGTTGTAGAGAGCGGCATCGGACCGAATCATGTATTCGCGGACATCCGGATCGGCCCATTCCGCCATGATATCGTTCAGCCTCGCCAGCTGCGCGGCGTCCAGACCTTCGGGCCTGGAGGCCAACTGCTCACGGAACCAATCCCACGCCTCACCCTTGCCGATTACTTCGAAGCTCCGGGACGGCAGGCCGGTTTCCTTTTCCAGATAATTCGCCACAGCCTGCGCACGCAAGACAGACAAGGTGTCGTTTCGACCCACCGGGCCTTCGATGGAAGCCAGACCTACGATAGAAACCAGCAGTTCTTCGTTGCGCGCATCGTCGCGGATGGCGCGGATATCGGACACGACCTTGTTCATCGATGCGCCGTTGCCGCCCAGGGAGAGGTCCAGCTCGTAACCGTCGATCGGATAATGGACGCAGAGGACGCTGTCGCGGCCCGGACGGGTCTGGTAATCCAGCGGACGATATTGGCTCACGGGGACCACCCAGGTGTCTTTCTCGGCCAGGTTGTCACCCACGCTCGGCAGCGACGGAACATCTTTCAGGTGCACCACGAAAGCCACCGGTTTGGAGACGACGTTCACGATCTTCTGTATTTCGACGGCGATCCGTTCCTTGGCACGGGCGGCTCGCTCGGTCCGGGAGACCGGATTCCAGGCAATGTTCAAGCCCACCTTGGGAACGATGGCCAGCTTGCGCTCTTCTCCCAGGCTGGTACCGCAGTGCGCACAGTCATATCGGTCATAGACCGCCTGGCCGACACCGACGCCGGCTTCCAACTCCAGGCGGAAATGCTCGCCCAGCGCCCAGGAGCGGCCGGCAAAGACGCCACCGCCCCACCAGGAACCCTGGAGACGATAATTCTTGGCGTCGGGATACAAGCCGAAGGGGAAGGCAACGCCTCCTACGTTATAGTGCGAATAGATGAAGTCCACCCCGGTGAACCAGCCTTCATAGAGGGCTTTGGGCCACCAACGGATTTCCGGGACAACGGCGAAGTTGCGCCAGCGGGTCGTATTATTCACGTTATCCCAATCCCAGAAGCCCCAGCGCGGCCACGGCTTCAGGCCCAGGTTGGCCCCCAGCGTGACATGCCTCCCCAGCGGGAACTCGAAACTGAGGTTCGGCTCCGAGGCGGCCAGCCAAGCCAGATTCACCCGCATGGACATGCCTTGCAGCTTTTGTTTCTGAGGCGTCTCCTCAGGAACAGGCACAGGGACATCCGATTCCGCCTTCCCCGGGACAACGGAGAATGCGAGTAAAGAGGCTACCAGAATACTGTAAATGGGATATTTAGTTTTGTTACTCATCATTGTCGTGGTTATGTGGTTACAATATACAAAGTTAAAAATAATATTTTATTTTTAATCCCCCACCCCCGTTTTCCCGCCTCCCGGGCACAGAAAAGGTCATTTTTGTGCCCGGCAGCCGCGGCCCCGGGGCAAAAACACCCCATTTTGCCCCTGGTTTCGCGAAGCCGTGAGAATGTGTCGTTTCCTGATTTAGGTTGACTCGGGTTTGCAGATTATTACTGGTAAAAGTTGACCATTCGTCGTTATCCCTGAGATGAGTTTACCATCCGAGCCTTATCCCTGTCTGGGGTTGACTGTAGGCCGTAAGCCGGAAGAAGACCCCAGACACGGACTCAAAGGTAAAGTATTTTCAGCGATATCCAAATTATCCCTGTTTTTTATTGCCAGTAGTCGGCAACTTGTCCATTTCATATTCCTCTCTCCGGAAGCGTCGACCATATCAGACGGTACCAACATGTACCGCGCCTACGCCTTCAGCACCTCTACCAAAAAGGTGATGATGGCCGAGAAAGACAATCAGAAAACCACCTCCGTCCGCTGCGTCAAGGATATCAAGGACTAACCTATTACCCCATTACGCGACAGGGCCCGACCTTCCGGCCGGGCCCTGTCGCATATTTCACCTCACCCCTACTTCAGCGCATTGATCTGCTCCTCGGAAAGATTTGTAGCCTGCGCGATCATCGTCCGTTCGAGCCCCATCTTCAGCATCCACCGGGCAGTCTCGAGAGCCTGCTGCTCCCGGCCTTCTTCTCGACCTTCCTCTCGGCCGTGCTTCTCGGCGTAGCGGATCTGGTTGCGTATGTCTCGTTCCGTGGTCATGGTAAAACATTAAAGTGCCTGCACTTCTTCAGCAGTAAGCCC
>Ga0310786_10004551_pt1 | contig 19291 bp, 12 predicted proteins | sample AusTroGonzalo_MG_FD_203881 | JGI IMG/M metagenome (GOLD analysis project Ga0310786, IMG submission 203881) | Bovine rumen microbial communities from tropical cattle in Woodstock, Queensland, Australia - Gonzalo_03 (v2) (version 2) | ecosystem: Host-associated > Mammals > Digestive system >... | reverse complement strand
TTACCACGGCAGAGGAAAACTATCCCCTTATCAGTCACCTTTGCAGTCAGCGGCGGAAGCTCACTGTCGATACTAAACTTCATGCCGTCAGCAATACAGTGTATCCTGTCATCAGGCAGCTTTATATCCTTGCAGAAGCGATAGAAGAAGGCTGCAACGACTTTTTCGGCGGTGTATATCCTGTGTTTTATCGCAAATTCAGGATCCGTCAGGAGCATGGGTATTTCCTGCGGAATAACTTCAGCCATCGAGTTGAGCGCAGTACGGAAGCTCTTTCTGTTATCGAAAAGATGAAGATCAGCCGCCTTTATCTCCTGCTCGGGGATACTGTCCGGATACATCATCTTTGCAAGGTCCTCATAGGCTCGGTGTATCTTCTTTTTAGGAGAATAATAGGTCATTCTTGTCGCGTGGGGAAGGCAGCACATATCCTGGAGCATATGAAGAGCTCGCGCAAGATGGCCAAGCGCTTTCTCACGGAATCCGGCTTTCCAGAAGGTAAGCGCCATAGTGTAGTCCTCCTCGAACATCGTCCTCGCGCTCTGTGAAAACCTCGTTATGCCGTTCTTATAGTATCCTGCGACAGGAGAAAGCTTCACACCGAATGAATTGCAAGCGCAGTAATAGTGCTTACCCATGCCTTTCTCATAGTCTCCTTCACGGTCGGGAGCACATACGGTATCAATGAACATCTCCAGCGAAGGCTCAAAAATAGCCTTTGCCTCAGGAACAAACTTGTAAAGCTGTGGAAGAACTCTGTATACAAGGTTCTTGTGCACGGAAATTAGTTCCGATGTTCTCTGAGCCTCGTACTTCTCAAGAAGCCTTGTCATATTCTCAGCGGCACTGTTCCATTTCCCCATTAGCTTCTCCTTTCAGACCTCACAGTGTGACCGGAAGTCCGTTTATTTCGATAGTAGGATCATCAATATCTATGAGCAGGCATCTTCTTCCGTCAACAACGCTCGTCCTTACCTTATCAGCAGCGGAAGGCTTGATGTTCACGGTTATGCCCGGGGATGCGAGAACTGTCTTTGTCTCGACGAGATTTGCAGCGGTAAGGGGAGCCGTTCCGCATACTTTCTCATATACCGGTTCGACCATTTTCACACGCTCTTCGGGAACTCCGATATCACTGAGGATATCGCTGAGAGCCTTGTTATCGATGACAGCCTTCTCGGTGTCATCCTTGTTCTCCTCAACGACCTCCTGTATCTTCTCATTGACGGTCTTGATGAGCATGTAATCGAGATCCTCTCCGACCACGCTCTTGAGTATGTTCTGGAAGCTTGCTTTCTCATTATCAGCTGACATTACGAAGGTGCAGCCGAGAACATCCTCGACAAATGAGATATTCGGCTTGCTCGCGGATCTTGTGTAGTACATAACATGGTTCACATCAGTACTGCGGTTGCTGAATACCGGATAGAGGAAGCCGTCTGACGGAGACTTGCTGATGATGAGCTCAGTGTTGAGCTTCTTTGTTATCTCGTTATTGAATGAATCGAATACAAAGCCGTCACTGCTTGTATTCACGGGACAGATTGCTGTTATAAGGTACTTGTAGAGCTCATCTTCACCTTCTGCGAATTCATCGTTCTTGTCCTTTTTTCTTATGGTGTAGCAACAGAACGCTGTGATGACCGCATACGGTCCATCGTTCACAAAACTGTTTGCGATGTGGTTGAGGTATTCCTCGCAGACAGTCTCATCCTTCAGTTCAGATTTAAGGAGCTGATAGAGTATGTACTGCTGTTTTCCCTCTTCATAGGCTTCATTCGGAAACTCATACTCCACAAAGGTCTTGCCGACATTTGTGTTGAGTACCTTTTTCAGTGTCTCGTCGTATACGTCATGCTCTGCAACAGGCATTGTAAGGCATGAGCTTATGTTATGGTAACGGAGATTCTTCTCAGCGTCAACGAATGCTGTAAGGATACGTTCCATTATAAAAAATCCGCTCTTATCGGAAAAATTCTTCTTGATCTCTGCTGTTTCTTTTTTGTTCATTGTTGTTATTCCTTCCTGAAAAAATGCGCTGTCAGCCGGTCTGTTCAGAACAGCCGAACTAAACACTAATATTATAACTCATTTTCCTTTTCAAATCAAGACCTATTTAATAAATAGAACTTTAACAATAAAAAATCCGGTCGAAAGATGCCTCTACGACCGGATTTTTCACGTAAATGAAAACAGAGCGACTATTGCCGCCCTGCTGTTTATAATTGCTCTTTGGTAAGAGAACAATTTCTTTTGGTCTGTCTCTATAATACCATATGTATCCGAATTTGTCAAGAACTTCCAAGAAAATTTACATTTTGTATACAGATAGTTTCACTATTTTTAAAATCCACGCAATAAAATCACTTCATTTTCTTTGCATCGTATTTCAGTGCGTCGGCAGCAAGCCTGAAAATAAGTTCAGCTATAACTGCCGGAGGGTCAGGCGTCCCGTTTCTGAGCCACATCCTCACCATGCTGAGCGCTCCGGATACTACGAAAACCGAGCAGTATTCGGAGTAATCTTTTCTCTCGGCAGGAACGACATCCGGGATATTCACAACAAATCCGGCTATCTGTTCTATCATTTTATTCGGAAATTCCCCATCGATGCTGTTTTCAAGCAGCATGAGATAGAGATCTGAATTCTCTCTGAAATAGCAGAGAAGCTTTTCGATCCTCTGAACAACTGACTTTTCATTACCGATATCCATACCGTTCACGCACTGTGCGCTTTTGTCAAGAGCCTCAAATTCTACCTGCTCATATAATTCACGGACACTGGTATAGTATTTGTAGAAGGTCGAGCGGTTCATCTCAGCCTCGGCACATAGCTGCGATATTGTGATTTCATGAAGGGCATAGTTCTTCAGAAGCTTGATGAGGCTCTCGCCGAAAAGCCTCTTAGTGAGTCTTACGCGCTGGTTGTTTTTTACGTTCATCGGACTTTACCTCCGCGGGAGCTTCTGACATCTTCTTTCCAAGACGCATCAGAATAAGCTTATCAAGTGCAAATACAAGTACCGGTAGCACGAATACTACCATGAATACAGCCGCAGCAGCACCGAATGCAAGTATTGAAGTCGTCTGGGCAATGACTTTCTGCGACATGAGCAGACCAGTAGTCAGACAGCATCCGATAAGTATGAGCGACGATGTGAGTATAGTCTTGACAGACTTGTCCATAGCGGAAACAAGAGCTTCCTTTTTGCCGAATTTTCCGCGCTCCTCAACGTAGTTGCAGACGAAAAGGATGCCGTAGTCGATAGTCGCGCCCATAAGTATACACTGAACAAGGATAAGTGCAATGTAGTTTATTGTAAATCCTGCAACTGCCATTACAGCTGTTGTCATGTAGACTGCCGCCTGAATAACTATAACAAGTATCGCAGAACTGAATATCGAGCGGAAAGTGAATATTACTACCACGAATATCGCAATGATAGTGAGAAGTGTCACATAGTTCATCTCGCTCTTGAAACCATCGTTCATCTCATATCCCATTACGGTATCACCGACAAGATAATAGTTGTCACCAATCACTTCGTCAGCCTTATCAAGAAGCTCCCCTACTGCTTTGAAGGTCGCATCTCCCTCAGACTTATGAGCAAGTGATATGACCATGCGGTTATACTCCCTGCCGACCATCTGGCTGCGGTTCTCGTTTATCATCTGCTGTGCCTGAAGTAGAGCCGGGTCTTCCGAGCCAGCCTGTATCGAAGCACCGATGAATTCCTCCATCGTCATGGTCTCGACACCCATAGCCTGATACATCATCTGAGCCTGCTCTACCGGGAAACCAAACTGAGCCGCGATCTCCTCAGGTGTACATGGACGTCCGAGAGTATTGGAGAAATCCTGAACAGAATTGACATCCTCTCTTGTATAGAGCCATGAAATATACTCTGCAAGCTTTTCGGGAGCAGTAGTATTCTTGTACATTAGAACAGTCTGATTGTCGTATCCGAAGCATTCCTCTGTATAGTCCTGATCCTCGTTGTCGAAAGTCTTGAGGAAGCCGACATTCACGTCGTCTTTGTAAATATATGAGAAAACGAGTGCGATAACGGCGATAGGGATTATTACAAATCTCGCCTTAGAGATGCCTCTCATAAGCTTTCCGGTCTTTATTGTTATAGAAGGCTTTCTGCTCTTTTCGATGATCTTGTCGAAGCTGACAATAAGTCCCGGAAGAAGAGTAAATATGCTCACAAGGCTGAAGAATACACCCTTTGCGAGAACCACACCCATATCCTGACCTATCTTGAAATCCATGAATACGAGGGCAAGAAGTCCTACGATAGTAGTAACCGAGCTGCCGGATACAGGGGCGAATGAATTGGCAAGTGCGCTTATCATCGCATCCTCATGATTTGCGTGTATCTTTTTCTCCTGAGAATAGCGGTTCATGAGCATTATCGAGTAGTCCATAGAAAGGCCCATCTGTAATACCGCACCAACTGCAAATGTCATAAACGATACAGAAGGAAGAAGCGCATTCGTACCCATATTTATAAGTATCGCCGCACCTATGCACACCATGAACAGTACGGGCTCGACCCACGAATCACAGAGTATGAACAGAAGCGTGAAAATAATTACAGTGGCGATTATCGAAATAACCGGAAGATCATTGACAAGCGATTTTACCATGAGGTCATTGTCAACAACAGCTCCGCTTATGTAAGCGCTATCACCGTAACGGTCATTTATGTCCTTCAGAACATCTCGCGATACCTTGGAATATGTGTCCGCTCCGATAGTGACTGTATACTTGGAATGTCCGTCCTTCTGATACGCTTCATCATTCTGTATGAATACGACAGACTTTACATTGTCTATCTCAGAAAGCTCCTGCTGTCTCTGCAGCTGCTCTTCCTCGGTGAGCCCGTCAAACATAACGGTTATAGCGGAGCTTTCTCCGAATTCATCCTCCATTATGCCCATTCCCTTACGGACTTGAGAATCGTCAGGAAGATACTTTCCCATATCATAGTTGATGTTAGTCGTGAAAATGCCGACAGCGCAGACAATAGCTGCGATAAGGTAGATAATATATATTATCCTGCGCTTACGGACGATGATCTCTGAAAATCGGTTCAAGATTATCCCTCTTTCATAAAAATTTCCAATATTTATTATAGCAACACTTTGTTGATTTTGCAATAGTCAGTTGGAGAAAATATGCCGTATAACATACATTTTATAACAATAATGTTGCTGTAATAAATATTTCATTTTATATTTGTATCCTAATCTTCACTTATATTCAATGACGAACGGTCATTTTTTAGCAATCATGCACACGTTATCTTGCGGTAATTTGTAAGTTTCAGCTATTTTTTGCTGAGTTACCAAAAAAATCTTTACATTCTGTTTATAATGTGGTATCATATACACAAAGGTGTAAATTAGAAAAATTATGCCTGTTTTTACATTTTTCATTGTAACAGGGCTTTACTTTTGCGTAATAATGTGTTAAAATGTAAAGTGTGAAATCACGCTTGAAATTTACGCCGTATGGCAGACTGGAGTTATACTATGATTGATAAGATCAGATCCGACAGCATGGACCTTCTCTTCGAGGCTATCCTTACGCTCGATTCCGTTGAGGACTGCTACAAGTTCTTTGACGACCTCTGCACCAGTATCGAGCTCAAATCCTTCGCTCAGCGCCTTCATGTCGCTAAGCTCCTCGATGAACACAGGGTATATAACAGTATCGTTACCGAGACAGGCGCAAGCACTGCTACTATCAGCAGGGTCAACCGCTCCCTCAAAGACGGCAACGACGGCTATAACATCGTTTTCGACAGGTTGAAGAAAAAAAATCTGCTAAAATAATTTATCTGAAAGGAATGTTCACATGAAAAAGCATGATCTGCTCAAAAGGTCAGTAGCCTGCCTCTCAACGGCTGCAATGATCCTTACGGGCGCATCGTTCCCCGCCAGTGCAGCTTACATCGACGAGGAAAACCCGAACAACTATGACAATTTTGCCAACGCTCTCCAGCTCGCGCTCTGCTTCTATGACGCGAACAAGTGCGGAGACAAGGTTGGCGAGGACGGCTACTACTCATGGCGCGCAGACTGTCATGTCAAGGATGCCGAGATCCCGCTCCAGACTGTTAATCCTTTCCCGGAACTCTACGGCGAAAAGCAGAATGACGGTTCTGAAAACGGCAAGGATCAGGAGAAGAAGGAAGATAAACAGCCAATCGGTGAAGGCGAAGGCGACGGCGGTCTCAGTGCTGCTGCCGGTCTTTACGAAGGCGTTACCATGACTGAAGAGTTCATCGAGAAGAACCGCAAGTATCTCGATCCCGACGGAAATGGTACTCTCGACCTCACAGGCGGCTGGCACGATGCCGGTGACCACGTTAAATTCGGTCTCCCCGGAAGCTACTCTGCTTCAACTGTAGGCTGGGGCTACTATGAGTTCCGTGAGGACTACATCGACATGGGACTTCAAAAGCACGTTGAGGATGAGCTTCGCTGGATCAACGACTACTTCATGAAAGTCACCTTCCTTGATGACGACGACAATGTTGTTGCTTACTGCTATCAGGTCGGTGAAGGTAACAACGACCATAACTACTGGTGTGCCCCTGAGCTTCAGGTCGATAATACAGTAGTTGCTTCTTCAAGCTGTGCTGTTAAGCGTCCTGCTTACTTCGCAACTGAGGAGATGCCTGCACCTGACCAGTGTGCCGGTGCATCAGCTTCGCTTGCTATAAACTACCTCAACTTCAAGGATACTGATCCTGAGTACGCTGCCGAGAACCTTAAATATGCAAGAGCATTGTACGAATTCGCTGTTGCTACTCATAAGGAGACATGGACTCCCGGTACTACTCCTGCTTCCCTCGTACTCGGCTACGACGGCGGCTTCTACCACTCAAGCTACGACTACGATGAGCTCTCATGGGCTGCTGTATGGCTCTACTACTGTGCTGTTGCAGAGGCTGAGAGTGCAAAGGGCGCTGACGATGCTTCTATCAAGAAGGCTACTCAGGCTGCCTACGACAAATATATCACAGCTATCATCTCTGTAGATGAAGAAACTACAAACGACAAGGGTGCTCACCCCTACACAGGCTACATGAAGCGTATCATCACAGATACCGGCAACTGCTGGCAGAACATTTGGGTTCACTGCTGGGATACAGTATGGGGCGGAGTTTTCGCAAAGCTTGCTCCTGTTACCAATACCGCCCGTGACTGGTATATCTTCCGCTACAACCTCGAATACTGGTCAGGCTGTGCTGCTACCATCGACAGTTCCAAGTGGGGCTATGAGCCTGTTCATGGTCACAAGTACTTCGGAATGGACGACTTCCTCTGGAATACTCCCATGACTTACGATGAGATCCCTGATCTCCCGTTAAGTGAGACAAGCGCAGACTTCATCGCAAAGTCCCCCTATGGCTGGGCTGTTGTTTCCGGTTACGGTTCCGCTCGTTACAATACAGCAGCAGGCCTCTGTGCATGTGTTTACGCAAAAACTACAGGTGACGACACATTCCTTCCCTGGGCTAAGGCTCAGATGGAATACATCCTCGGTAATAACCCCATGGGTTACGCATACGAGGTAGGCTACGGCAACAGCTATGCTACTCAGCCTCACCACCGTGCTTCTCACTGTTCTGACCAGCAGAGCCAGGAGAACCTCATCCATCAGGTACACACCCTTTGGGGCGCACTCGTTGGCGGTCCTGACCTTGATGACTACCACGAGGATATCACAAAGGAATACATCTATAACGAGGTTACTGACGACTATAACGCAGCCTTCTGCGGCGACCTTGCAGGTCTTTATCACTTCTACGGTGCAAAGGGCAAGGAACTCGAAAAGGAAAACTACACCGATCCCGATTTCGATATGTCCAAGAATGCCAAGAACGGCTACGATCAGGTAGACGCAGACGGCAATCCGCTTCCTGTTGGTCTTTATGCAGCCGGCGGTAAAAATCAGGAGCAGGACGGCAGCGTTCAGCTCAAGGTTGTTATCTACAACAGAACTGTTGATCCTCCGCGTTTCGAGAGTGACCTCCGTGCAAGATACTACTTCAATGTCAAGGAACTTGTAGAGCAGGGCTATGATCCCAGCGAGTACATCTTCTACCGTATCGACTACGATCAGGAGAAGGGCTACTCAAACGGCAAGAACGAAGTAAAGTTCACACCTCCTACAAAGTATGACGACGAAGGAACATACTACGTTGAAATGCAGTGGAAAGACTGCGATTTCTACGGAAGCCGTGTATACCAGTTCGCACTCGGCTACAATCAGGACAAGGAAACCTACGATGATGTTCTTTGGGATTCCACAAATGACTACAGCTATGCTGATCTCGTTTCCTTCGAAGACGTTAACGATGCAGCTGAGATAACTGACAAGATCACTATCTATGCTGACGGCGAGCTTGTATGGGGCATTGAGCCTGACGGTACTGCAGCTGACAGCACAAAGGGTTCCTCTGAAAACGGTATCCTTTGGGGCGATGCAAACTGCGACAAGCAGGTAAATATGGCTGACGCTGTATTCATTATGCAGTGCATCTCCAACCCCGACAAGTACAAGATCACTGCACAGGGTGAGATCAACGGCGACGTTGATCAGAGAGTTGCAGGTATCACTAATAAGGATGCACTTGCTATCCAGAAATACAAGCTCCATCTTATAGACGAACTTCCTGCATAAAGAACAACAAAGGACACGATGAAATATCGTGTCCTTTTTTTACATATAAGAATGGACGCACATCTGTGCGTCCTTCTATTTGTTATGATATTCTTTTGCCTTTGCCCTTCTTACGCTTTTCAATAGGTTGCTCCATACCGCCCATATCTTCAAATACAGGCTCTTCATCAGCCGGATCAGCAAATCCTGTAAGCTCAGGATTTATCTGTCCTATACTTGTGTAGTACGGATTGATAACGTACTCCTGTATCACAGGATAGCTCCTGAAACTTGCCACAAGCCCGATGAAGGCTGCCGGATAGAACGGAACTATTACCATGAAAAACGGCAGAGCATATAAGAAAGTTCCGAACATAGCGATGAGTATGATAAAGAGCAGGAACGTTGTGAAGAGATTGCGCTTTATAGCTACAAACGCAAGCATGAACGAATTCTTGATGAGATTTTTCAGTGAAAGGCTCGTTGCGACCATCATGAGATAAATGTAGTAATTCATCATCACAACAAGCAGAACAAAACTGTAGGTAAATACCAGCGGAACATACATCAGACCTGTTCCGAGCTGTTCCGCCAGTGCAGGGTATACTCTTACCGCTGCAAAAGCCGACAGAAGAACGATACAGTCAATAAAACCTATGACTGAAGCGTACTTGAAATTTGCCTTGAAGCCGCGGAAGAAATCGCGGCAGATATAGGTATGCTTCTCGATGAGAAAGCAGCGCAGTACTTTTATCATGCCGGCTGTTGCCGGTCCGATAGTGAAAGCGAATGTAAGCAGCAGTAAACCTATCAGAGTAATACCTATTCCCGCCGATGAAACGTAACTTAACACGGGAAGTATCAGCATAAGGGGTATAAAGAACAGGAAATAAAGGAAATTAAGACCTGCGAGCCGCCAGAACTTTCTTCCGGTTATCTCAAAGAAAAGAGCAAATCCTTTCTTTTTCGGCGCGTGTTTTGATATTCCAGAGCCGGCGCTTTCGTAATCCTTAAAGAACAGCCCCAATTTTAACATTCCTCCAATTCAGACTGAGCCGGAGCAGAGTATATAAACAGCTCCGTCAGCGAGTGATATTATTGCAGACAGCAGTAAAAGAACAGCATATTTTACACTGTAAAGCTTCAGGTCAATGAGCTTTTCATTCTTTAGCTCACCTATCGTCCACAGACGCAGTATCGTTGTTGACACACGTAGGAGCTCCCTCACGGCAAGTATTGCAACTCCCGTAAATGCAAGCGCAACCGGCATTAGCTGAAGCGTCACCTTCAAAGCAGCGCCTATACCCTCGGACGAGTACAAAGCAGCGGACGAAGCGCCTATCCCGAAGCCGCGGTATATCAGAAGCGCAATACCCAAAGGCTGTCCAAATGCGAAAAGTCCGGCGAAATATGCGGCAGATATGAATAACGCAGAGCTCAGGAAGGTATTCCATGCGACCGTGAAGAATGACGAGCCGCACTGCCCGGGCAGAAAGCATTGATGAAGCATGAGCGGAAGTCCGTGAGGATGTGCAGCTCCATAAACGGAACCTGCTATCATCCCCGCAGATACTGCGGCACAAAGCAGCAGCATAAGAACTCGTCTTGACCGGTTTACTGTAAGATATCCTGTTTTTTTCATTGTGCATCATCCTTTCTGTTCAAGGATATGCACAGCCTGTCCGGATTAGAACAGTTTTATTTTGAAAGCTCGTAAGCTCTCTTGGTACAGCTCTCGCAGCAGTTGTTCACAACATCTGTAAGCTTACCCTCATAAAGTCGGTCAAGACCTGCAAGAGTCGTTCCTCCGGGAGAGGATACCATCTTTATGAGCTCATCGATAGTGTAGCCTGAATCTGTCATCATCTTTGCTGAACCGATAAGGCTCTGTGCAATAAGCTCTTTTGCTGCTTCAGCGTCAATGCCTACGGATGAAGCGTAATCGATGAAGCCCTTTGCAAAGAGATAGATGAAAGCAGGACTGCTTCCGTTGACAGCGATTATCTCCTTCATCTTATCCTTCGGGATAACGGCAGCCTTTCCGCAGATACGGAAGATATTGAGGATAACTTCAAATTCCTCATCAGTTACTCTGTCGTTGTGTGAGAGCGCGGAAGCTCCCTCGCCGAGGAGAAGAGGAGTGTTGGGCATAACGAGTATAACCTTGGCATCGGAACGTGTCTTGCCTGCAACGAATTCATCCGTGATTCCTGCAGCTATCGAAACGAAAACTGTCTCGGATGTTGCACCGGGTGCTGCAGCTTCGAGGACTCCCTCTATTATCTGCGGCTTAACGGCAAGGAAGACATACTTGCACTGAGCTGTAAGCTCAGCCTCATTTGCGGCAGGTATAACGCCGGACTTTTCAAGTGCGGCGATCTTAGCGGTATCAGGATCAAAAGCGCGGAGAGTTATGTTCTCGGAAAGGCTGCTTGAAGCGATGCCCTTCATGATAGCTGAACCCATATTTCCGGCGCCGATAAAGCCTATACTGATCTTATCCATTATAATTACTCCTTCCAGTATTTCATACATAGTATTATTATACTACATTCTGCACAAAGTTTCAAGTATATTTTCGGTGAATATCTTTATTCTTTGTGATATGTAATTTTTTAGAAAAAGTTTACAAAATATATTTGACAAGCATACGCTTTTGTGTTATAATTGTTGCAGAACAATTGCTATGCTTCCCAAAGCATAAATAATTATCCGGAGGTTGTTATTCTATGAAACGACTTGTCACAAGAAGTGATTTTGACGGACTTGTATGCGCAATGCTCCTCAAAGAGCTGAATATTATAGACGAGATAAAATTCGTCCACCCCAAAGATGTCCAGGACGGAAAAGTCGATATTACCGAAAATGATATCACAACTAACCTCCCCTTCGATAAGCGTGTCGGACTTGCATTCGACCACCATGAATCCGAGCTTCTACGGAACAAGCCGGAGGATTACGAAGGAAAATACATTATCGACGGCGATGCTAAGTCCGCTGCCCGTGTTGTATACGATTACTACGGCGGTGCCAAGACCTTCACCCGCGTTTCCGACGAGATAATGTGGGCTGTTGACAAGGGCGACAGTGCTGATTTCACCGTTGACGAGATACTTAACCCCACCGGCTGGGTGCTAATGAACTTCCTTATGGATGCGCGTACCGGTCTCGGACGCTTCCACGATTTCAGGATTTCCAACTATGCCCTCATGATGGAGCTCATCGACTACTGCGTTGACCATTCTATCGAAGAAGTCCTCAGCCTACCTGATGTTAAGGAACGTGTCGATCTCTATTTCGAGCAGCAGGAACTCTTCAAGAAACAGCTCAGTGAGATAACACGCATTGAGGACAAGGTAGCTGTGATCGACCTCCGCCAGCAGGAAACTATCTATGCCGGGAACAGGTTTATGGTCTATGCTATGTGGCCTGAGGCCGAACTTTCCGTACACATTGCATGGGGCTTCCGCAAGCAGAATACCGCTGTTATGATAGGAAAATCCATCGTGAACAGAGCTTCGAAGTTCAATATCGGCGAGCTCTGTCTGAGCTACGGCGGCGGAGGTCATGCAAACGCAGGAACCTGTCAGCTTGATAACGATATTATCGACTCTGAGCTTCCCATAATCATTGATAAGCTCAACGGCAAGATACCAGTTTGATTTTGTTATTTTTCAACAGTTTTTAGCTGTGCAAAGTGTTAAATTATAGCTTTTGTGCAGATTGTAAAAAAAACGCTTGACAAATCCGGCTGAAAGGTCTATAATGACATTGTAAACAGCAAGGGAGCTGCGGATAGGAATTCCGTAGCTCTCTTTTTTTGGTTTATAGCGCTAATTCCATACACAAAGGGGTGTATGAAGTCTCAGGACTTCTGCACCCCTTTGATAATTTAAGCTGTTATCTTATCTGGCCTGTTCTCATATCCATTCCATAGCTTTGAGTTCAGGTATCAAAAGGAGGATTTTCTATGGACTCTCAGACAATTTTACAGCAAGCATCCGAAAACACTGACACCACCGTTTTTGGAGTATGGTTCCTTATAGGCGCAGCACTTGTATTCTTTATGCAGGCTGGTTTCGCAATGGTAGAAACAGGCTTCACCCGTGCAAAGAATGCCGGTAATATCATTATGAAAAACCTCATGGATTTCTGTATCGGTACAGTTGTATTCGTCCTTATAGGCTTCGGTCTTCTCTTCGGCGAGGATGCTGTAGGTATCATCGGAAAGCCCGGATTTGATATATTCACTTCATACGGCAGCTTCGACTGGTCAAATTTCGTTTTCAACCTTGTATTCTGTGCAACGACAGCTACTATCGTTTCCGGTGCAATGGCTGAACGTACAAAGTTCCTTTCTTACTGTGTTTACTCAGCTATCATCAGTGCAGTCATCTACCCGATAGAAGCTCACTGGGGCTGGGGCGGCGGCTGGCTCGCTGAATGGGGCTTCCACGATTTCGCAGGTTCAGCACACATTCACATGGTCGGCGGTATCGCTGCACTCGTAGGTGCTGCTATCCTCGGACCGAGAATAGGTAAATTCCAGAAGAACAAGAAGGGCGAGGTAAAGGTCAATGCAATCCCCGGTCATAACCTTACAATAGGCGCTCTCGGATGTTTCATCCTTTGGTTCGGCTGGTACGGCTTCAACGGCGCTGCTTGTACATCAGTTGAACAGCTCGGTTCAGTATTCCTCACAACTACTATCGCTCCTGCTATCGCAACAGTTACCTGCATGATCTTCACATGGCTCAAGTACGGCAAACCTGATGTTTCAATGTGCCTCAACGCTTCACTCGCAGGACTTGTTGGTATCACTGCTCCCTGTGATGTTACTGACGCTCTCGGCGCAACTATCATCGGTATCGTTTCCGGTCTTCTCGTTTGCTTCGGCGTATGGTTCCTCGACTATGTGCTCCACATCGACGATCCTGTCGGCGCAGTTGCAGTTCATATGCTGAACGGTATTTGGGGCACTATCGCAGTTGGTCTCTTCGCTAACCCTGACGTTCCCGGCTATGCACTTGCTGATCAGGACGGCAACGAACTCGCAGGCGTATTCTACGGCGGCGGTTTCGGACTCCTCGGCAGACAGCTCGCTGGCTTTGCAGCTATCGGCGCATTCACAGCAGTTTCAATGGTTATCGTATTCATCTTCATCAAGAAGACTATCGGTCTCCGTGCTTCCGAGCAGGAAGAGATCATCGGTCTGGATGTTACAGAGCACGGACTTATCTCCTCTTACGCTGACTTCGCTCCCGCTATGAACGATGCTTCAGTTTACGGCTACACCAAGGACGACGCAAAGAGCGTTGAAAAGGTTCCCATGAGCGAGGCTGTCAAGATAGAGAACTATTCAGCTCCTTCAACAGACGGCAGACCCAAGATGACAAATATCGTTGTCATCTTCAAGCAGCAGAGACTCCAGCAGTTCATCGAGGCTATGGAGGCTATCGATGTAAAGGGCATCACAGTTACAAATGTTATGGGCTGCGGAATGCAGAACGGACAGACCAACTACTATCGTGGTACTTCCGTTGAGATGAACCTCCTTCCCAAGATTAAGGCAGAGATCGCCGTATGTGCAGTTCCTGTCGAGAAGGTCATCAAAGCTGCTAAGGCTGCTCTCTACACCGGCAACTACGGAGACGGCAAGATGTTCATCTTCGACATCGAGAACGTTATTAAGATTCGTACCGGTGAAGAAGGATACAATGCGCTCCACGACTCCGCAGAGTGGGAAAGAGCATAAGATGATAAGGCTTCCGCAGGCTGCCTGAAAGTCTGCGGAAAGCCATTTCATAAATGTATTTCAAGGAGAATGAGCAAATGTCAAAATTCATTTTCGTAACAGGCGGAGTTGTCTCCGGTCTGGGCAAGGGTATCACAGCTGCTTCACTGGGAAGACTTCTCAAGCAGCGCGGCTACAAGGTGACTATCCAGAAGTTCGATCCCTACATCAATGTTGATCCAGGAACTATGTCCCCGTTCCAGCACGGTGAAGTATTCGTTACCGATGACGGTGCTGAAACTGACCTCGACCTCGGTCACTATGAGCGTTTTGTTGACGAAAATCTTTCGGTCCACTCCAATGTGACCACCGGTAAGATATACTGGAACGTCATTACAAAAGAACGCCGCGGAGATTACCTTGGAGGTACTGTTCAGGTCATCCCCCACATCACCAATGAGATCAAGGACAGGGTCTACAGTGCAGCTAATGAAGCCAATGCAGATGTAGTCATTACCGAGATAGGCGGAACGGTCGGCGATATCGAATCGACTCCCTTCCTCGAAGCGATACGTCAGGTCGGTACCGAACAGGGTCGTGAGAATGTATGCTACATACACGTTACACTTGTCCCGTACATCACCGGTTCGGAAGAACTCAAATCAAAGCCCACCCAGCACTCCACAAAGGAGCTCCTCTCGATTGGTATACAGCCCGATATCATCGTATGCCGCACCGAAAAGCGAATACCCGATGATATGGCAGCGAAGATTGCGCTGTTCTGCAATATCCGTAAAGAGGACGTTATCCAGAACCTCACAGCCCCTTCACTTTATGAAGTTCCGCTGTGGCTCGAAAATGAAGGACTTGCACATTCAGTATGCCGTCACCTCGGACTTGAGGATAAAACTCCCGACCTGACGGAGTGGACGGAAATGGTTCGCCGTGCAGAAAACGCTCACAAAAAGGTCACGATCGGTCTCGTCGGCAAATATGTGGAACTGCACGATGCTTATCTCTCGGTCGCTGAAGCACTCCGCCACGGAGGTATTGTCAACGATGCAGCGGTCGATATAAAATGGATAGACTCAGAGGAGATCACAGCTGAAAATGCTGCTGATACATTCGCTGAGTGCAACGGTATCATCGTTCCCGGCGGCTTCGGTCACAGAGGTGTAGAGGGTATGATAGAAGCTGTAAGATATGCCCGCGAGAACAAGGTTCCCTTCTTCGGTATATGTCTCGGAATGCAGATGACCGTTATAGAGTATGCCAGAAACGTATGCGGACTCAGCGGCGCTAATTCAGCAGAATTCGGAGAAACTCCCTATCCTGTCATCGACATTATGGAGGAACAGAAGAACATCTCCGAAAAAGGCGGCACGATGCGTCTTGGACTTTATCCCTGCAAGCTCGCAGAGGGTTCTGACTGCCGCAGCATATACGGCGAGGAACTCATCTATGAGCGTCACCGCCACCGCTATGAGTTCAACAATGCTTACCGCAAGGTGCTTACTTCAAACGGCCTTAAAATAGCAGGTCTCTCTCCTGATGAAAAGCTCGTTGAGATAGTTGAGCTCGAAGATCATCCCTGGTTCGTGGGAGTACAGTTCCACCCAGAATTCAAATCACGTCCTAATAAACCGCATAAGCTGTTTGCGGACTTTATAAGAGCATCGCTCGAAAATAAATAATAAACGGAGGTTATTACAATGGAAAAGGTAACAGAATATTTTGGTTCAATGGTATTTGACGACAGAATCATGAAAGCTACGCTTTCAGAGAAGGTTTACAAGAGCCTGAAAAGGACTATCGACAGAGGCACTCCTCTCGATATCTCAGTAGCTAATGCAGTAGCTGCTGCCATGAAGGACTGGGCTATCGAAAAGGGCGCTACACATTACACTCACTGGTTCCAGCCAATGACCGGCGTTACCGCCGAGAAGCACGACAGCTTCATCTCTCCTGCCCCGGACGGCAGAGTTATCATGGAATTCTCAGGCAAGGAACTCGTTAAGGGCGAACCTGATGCTTCATCATTCCCCTCCGGCGGTCTCCGCGCTACATTCGAGGCAAGAGGATATACAGCATGGGATCCTACTTCTTATGCTTTCATCAAGGACGGCACTCTCTATATCCCGACTGCTTTCTGCTCGTACACAGGCGAAGCTCTCGATAAGAAGGTTCCCCTTCTCCGCTCAATGGAAGCTCTCAACCGCCAGGCAATGCGTATCCTGAAGCTCTTCGGCAACGACAAGGTTAAGAGTGTCCGCACTTCAGTAGGTCCCGAGCAGGAATACTTCCTTGTTGACCGCGAGATGTTCAAGAAGCGTAAGGACCTCGTAATGACCGGAAGAACACTTTTCGGTGCTATGCCTCCTAAGGGTCAGGAAATGGACGACCATTACTTCGGCTCTATCAAGCCCAGAGTTGCTGAGTATATGGCTGACCTCGACAAGGAGCTCTGGAAGCTCGGTATCCTTGCAAAGACAAAGCACAACGAAGTTGCTCCTGCACAGCATGAGCTTGCACCTATATACGATACAACTAACATTGCTGCTGACCACAACCAACTCACAATGGAAGTAATGCAGAAGGTAGCTCTCCGTCACGGCCTTGTATGCCTCCTTCACGAAAAGCCGTTCGCAGGCGTAAACGGCTCCGGTAAGCACAACAACTGGTCTATATCCACAGATCAGGGCGAGAACCTTCTCTCTCCCGGTGAAACTCCCGCAGAGAACGCACAGTTCCTGCTCTTCCTTGCAGCAGTCATCAAAGCTGTAGACGATTATCAGGATCTTCTGAGACTTTCAGTTGCTACCGCCGGTAACGATCACCGTCTCGGTGCAAACGAAGCACCTCCGGCAGTTATCTCAGTATTCCTCGGTGATGAGCTCACAGCTGTACTCGACGCTATCGAAGCTGACAAGCCCTATGGCGGCACAAAGAAAGAAAAGATGCAGCTCGGCGTTGATGTTCTCCCGAAGTTCAGCAAGGATGCTACCGACCGTAACCGTACATCGCCTTTCGCTTTCACAGGAAACAAGTTCGAGTTCCGTATGCTTGGTTCATCCAACAGTATCTCCTGTGCTAACATCCACCTCAACGCTGCTGTTGCAGAGGTGCTGAAGCAGTTCGCTGATAAGCTTGAGAAATCCAAGGACTTCAACAAGGCTCTCCACGACCTTATCAAGAAGACTATCAAGGATCACAAGAGGATAATCTTCAACGGCAACGGTTACGATGATGCATGGATCGCAGAAGCTGAGAAGCGCGGACTCTGCAACTATAAGACCACCGCTGACGCTATGCCTCATATCTGCGACAAGAAGAACGTTGACATGCTCACTTCTCACGGTATCTTCACAGAAGCTGAGATATTCTCACGCTGTGATATCATGCTTGAAAACTATGTCAAGACCGTAAATATCGAAGCTGTTACAATGATCGACATGGCACGCAAGGAGATAATCCCTGCTGTTGGCAAATTCGCTGCCGACACTGCTTCCGCTGTATCAGTAAAGAAGAGCGTTTCAAAGGCTGCCTGCAAGTACGAGACAAGACTCGTTACTGAGCTCACTGCTCTCATTGATGAAATGGACGAAGCAACCTCCGCTCTTGAAGATATAGCAGCAGAGTTCAAGACTTTCACAGATATTATTCCCGCTTCTGAATTTGTACGCGATAAGATGCTCCCTGCTATGGATAAACTCCGTGCAGCAGCTGACAAGGCAGAAGCTATCACAGCTGAGGACTATTATCCCTTCCCGGCTTACGACAAGCTCCTTTTCGGTGTTTGATAACGTTTCATTACATATTGTTAAAGCAATAGCTCTCCATACGGAGAGCTATTGCTTTTTATTGACAACCAGACGGATTTAATGTATAATGATATCAAGTTCATTATTAAGGAGAGAGACTATGTCCGCACCTTTAGCTGATAAGATACGTCCGAAAACGCTTGCTGACGTCGTTGGTCAGGAGCACATCCTCGCTGAGGGCAAGCCGCTTCGCAGGATAATAGAAAGCGGAACTGTTCCGAATATGATATTCTACGGTCCTTCAGGCGTGGGGAAAACCACAGTTGCGCGTATCATCGCCGAAAACTGCGGAATGTCACTATACCGTCTCAACGGCACGAACGCCTCGACTGCTGATATCAAGGAAGTTGTTTCGGACATCGGTACATTCGGCAGCGAAAACGGAATTCTTCTCTATCTTGACGAGATACAGTACCTAAACAAAAAACAGCAGCAGAGCCTGCTTGAATACATTGAAAACGGCGATATAACTCTGATAGCTTCAACCACGGAAAATCCGTATTTCTCAATATACAACGCTGTTATAAGCCGAAGCACGGTCTTTGAGTTCAAGCCTGTCAGTCCGGCGCAGCTCATCCCGGCCATAAAACGTGCATTCCGTATTATTTCAGAGGATAACGGCTGCGAAGTCATAGCCGGAGATGATGTTATAGAAACTATTGCCTACTCTTGCGGCGGAGACGTCCGAAAGGCTATGAATACAGCTGAGCTTGCAGTTGTATGCGGTGAAGCCGGAAGCGGCAAGGTCACCATTACCACGGAATCGCTCGACGTTCTTGCCCAGAGAAGCAATATGCGCTATGACCGCGACGGCGATCAACACTACGATATACTCTCCGCTTACCATAAGTCCGTAAGAGGTTCGGACGAGAATGCTGCACTGCACTACGCAGCCAGGCTTATTGAAGCAGGCGACCTGATATCATTATGCAGGCGTATGCTCTGCATAGCGTCAGAGGATGTCGGACTTGCCTACCCTATGGCTGTACCGGTCGTAAAAGCCTGCGTGGATTCTGCCTTGCAGCTTGGCGTTCCGGAAGCAAAGCTCCCGAT
>Ga0310786_10004549_pt1 | contig 19295 bp, 13 predicted proteins | sample AusTroGonzalo_MG_FD_203881 | JGI IMG/M metagenome (GOLD analysis project Ga0310786, IMG submission 203881) | Bovine rumen microbial communities from tropical cattle in Woodstock, Queensland, Australia - Gonzalo_03 (v2) (version 2) | ecosystem: Host-associated > Mammals > Digestive system >... | reverse complement strand
CCAACTAAACGTGGACACATATTCACCGGATGGAGTTTCAATTTGAATTAAATCTTGTGGGTTGGTTTAATTTTCCAAAAACAAAATCTTGCACTGAAATTTATGATTTTCTATAATTGAATCATGGCAAAGATAGCGGATCTTTTTATTCGTTCGGAACACGCAGATTTGTTGAAAAAATTAAATGCGTGGGATATTGCGTATCATCAAAATGATGCGCCGATTGTTGATGATGCTACCTATGACGATGCGAAAAAACGTATCTTGGAAATCGAAGCTGAATATCCTGAATTGGCGATTACGGGTTTTTCTTCGCATGTTGGGGCCGCGGTTTCTGAAAAATTCAAATCGTATCCGCATGTGGTGCCTATGTTGTCGATTTCCGATGTTTTTAATGAAAATGAAGTCGCAGATTGGTTCGATAAATTGGCCGATAACGATTTGTTCGTTGAATTAAAGGTCGATGGGCTTTCGTTCGCAGCGCGCTATGAAAACGGTGTGTTGGTGCGCGGTCTGACGCGGGGCAGTGGCACCATGGGCGAAGATATTACTGCGAATTTGCGCACGATTTCGGATATTCCGCAAAAATTATCTGGCGATTTTCCGGATGTTATCGAAGTGCGCGGCGAAGTGTATATGGCGCGCGCCGATTTTATTGCTTTGAACGAAATATCCGATAAAAAATTCGCGAATCCACGTAATGCAGCTGCTGGGTCGCTGCGTCAATTAAATCCGGCAATTACTGCGTCACGCCGGCTTAGCGCGTTTGGATATACATATGGCGATTTGTCAGAAAGAACTTGGAATACGCAATCTGAATTTTTTGAAAAATTGGAATCGTGGGGATTCAAAACTACGCGTAAATGGGCGCGACGGCTGAATTCTGTGGCGGCGGTCCAGGATTTTTACAATGAAATAATGTTGGTGCGTGATGAAATTCCTTTTGATATCGATGGTTTGGTTATCAAAGTCAATTCCATATCGGTCCAGGAAAAAATGGGCGCGCGTGCGAACAGTCCGCGTTGGGAAATCGCTTATAAATTTCCTGCGGCACGTGGTATAACCGCATTAAATGATATCACTATCCAGGTCGGACGAACTGGGGTTTTAACGCCTGTGGCGGAATTGGAACCTATCAATATTGGTGGTGTTTTGGTGTCGCGTGCAACATTACATAATGCCGATGAAATCGCACGGTTGGGGGTCCAAATTGGGGATAAAGTGACTGTGCAAAGGGCCGGCGATGTTATTCCGCAAATCGTTGGGGTTGCTGAACGTGGGGTGGATACCAAACCTTTTGTTTTTCCAGATGTTTGTCCAATATGTGGTGGTACTGTGGTCCAAGAATCGGGTATGGTCGCCCGCCGTTGTGTGAATTCTTTGTCGTGTCCTGCGCAAATTCGTGGTGAATTGGAACATTTTGTGTCGCGTCATGCTTTTGATATCGAAGGTTTGGGTCAAAAACAAATCGAATTGTTCACTACTTTGGGGTGGATAAAAAACGCCGCCGATATATTCAGATTGATTGATGAACATGGTGGCGAAATGCGCGGTATGGACGGGTTTGGCGCTAAATCGGTGGCTAATTTGGAAAAATCGATTGAATCTGCCAAAAACGTAGAATTGCATCGGTTGATTTATGCAATTGGAATACCAGATGTCGGCGAAGTGACCGCTAAAATTTTGGCGCGCGAATTCAAATCTTTATCTGCTTTGCGTGGCGCAACAATTGAACGTTTAATTGAAATTGATGGTATTGGTGATGTTATGGCAAATGAAATAGTGTCGTTTTTTGCTGATACACACGCGATGTCTGTGCTGGACGATTTATTGAAATATATCAATGTAAAAAATCCAAATACCACGGTTGTTGAAAATGCTTTGTTAAATGGCAAACGCGTCGTGTTGACTGGGACTTTGGAAAAATATAGTCGTGACGAAGCCAAAGAGATTTTGGAACGTATGGGTGCGCGACCACAATCATCTGTGTCAGTGAAAACAGATATAGTAATTGCTGGGGCAAACGCAGGTTCTAAGTTGACAGATGCGCAAAAATTGGGTATAACAATTTGGTCTGAATCTGATTTTGAAAATGCAATAAAGTAGGGGGCGTTGGGCATTTTTATGGTGTACCAAAATAAAAACATGAACAAAAAAGATAAACCGCGTTCGTGGAAAATGCGGATTTTTATGTTTTTTGTGAATCTATTTTTGGTCGCGGTTGTCGCAGTAAGCCTTTATGTTTTATATGTGTTTTTAAAGATGCCGTCTTTGGACGCTGTGTTACACGAAACACGAAAGCCAGCAATTACATTTTTGGATAAAAATGGAAATGAAATTCGTTCGATGGGGCGTATCATGGGCGAACCTGTGTCCGTTGAAACTTTGCCGCCACATGTATGGCAGGCCATAGTCGCAATCGAAGACAAAAGATTTTTTGAACATGGTGCTGTTTCGCCACGTGGAATTATGCGCGCGATTATCATAAATACTTTTAATAAACGTTTTGCGGCGGGTGGGTCCACTATTACTCAGCAAACCGTAAAGAATATCTTTTTGTCGCGTGATAAAAAAATTTCACGCAAAGTCCAAGAGTTAATATTGGCGCAATGGTTGGAAAACAGATTTACTAAGAATCAAATTCTGGATTTGTATATGAATCGAATTTCTTTGGTTGGGGGATTGCGTGGAATTGACGCCGCAGCCAGTGCGCTTTTTGGACATGGTGCGAATGAATTGACTGTGGCCGAAGCTGCTCAAATCGCCGCTATGTTAAAGGCCCCCACATCGTATAGTCCATTAAAAAATCCAGAACGCAATATTAAACGCGCACGTGTTGTTTTAACTGAAATGGTAAAACAGGGTTACATTTCGTTGGATAAGGCGAAGATTGCTGCTAAACATTTAAAACCCGCCGCAGAAAGAAGAGATAAAAATATATATCGTTATTGGACTGACTTTGTCATGGACGAAGTGGAATCACGTGTTGGTGATATAAATGATGATTTGTACGTTCATACAACAATTGATACAAAATTACAGGCACATGTTGCGGCGGTCCTTTCCAGACAAATAGAAGAATATCAGGGTGCCATAGTGGCTGTCGCGCGTGACGGTGCAATTCAGGCGATGGTCGGTGGCGATGATTATCAAACCAGCCAATTCAATCGAGTGTTGGCTTTGCGGCAACCGGGTTCTGCGTTCAAACCAGTTGTGTATTTAGTTGCGCTGGAAAATGGTATGACACCGGAATCGTATGTGAATGATTCACCTTTTTCAATTGGTGATTATAACCCGAAAAATTATAATGAACGTTATTATGGTGGAATAAATTTAGCGACCGCGTTTGCCAAAAGTGTGAATTCTGTGCCGTTAAAACTGACCAAGGAATACGGCATAGACACTGTATTAAATATGGCGGCGCGTCTTGGGGTGGGTGCGAATTTGCGCCGCGAATATTCGACCGTGTTGGGTGCGTCTGAAATGAGTTTGCTGGATTTGACAACAATTTATTCAGTTATTTGGAATGATGGGCAGTCTGTTCATCCATATTCAATTTATAAAATTACAGATGCATCCGGCAATATAATTTATGAACGCAATCCGTCCGATGAAATGACTATATTACAACCACAAACTGTCGAATACATGAAACAGTTGTTATATGAAGTTGTTACCAAAGGAACTGGAAAACGCGCATATACCCCTGATGTGTTCGGTGGAAAAACAGGGACCAGTAATGATAACCGTGATGCTTGGTTTGTCGGTGCAACGTCTGATTATGTTATGGGGGTTTGGGTTGGCAAAGACGACAATACTTCTATGTCTTCAAAAATAACGGGTGGGACATTACCTGCAACTATATTTCACGATATTGTTATAAAATAAAATATGTTGATTAAATTTTTTTGGGTTGATATAATTCCTGCACGTAAGTGGAAGGGAATAAAATCATGGCTGAATACAAAGGAACTGCATTGCCCAAAACTTTGTGGGGTTTTTACTATAATTACGGTTTTAATAATCAAAGATCCATTTTGTTTTTGTGGATGTTGGTTGTTTTGCTGTCTTTTTCAGGGGGTATCGTATGGCCTAATTTTCAGCGTTGGGTGGTTGCACTATGCGAAAATCCTATTCCAGATGGGGTAAATTTTGTCGTATATGCATTACCAACCATATTAGTGATAACTTTTTTGAATATGATGATGACAGTATCGGCTTTGATACGCGATACGGTTGATTCAAGGTTGTGGATGAATGTTTCAAATCATATTTCTGAGGTTCTGACTACATATACCCATAAACAATCTATGACATTTTGGTCTGGTAAAATGTCAGGGTCGATAAACACCCAGATAAATTACATAGTTTTCGGATTGGTGGATGTTTTTAATCAATTGTGGCGTTCTGTCGGGCGTTTAATGATAATATTCGTTAATGGTGTATTGTTATTCGCAATCAATAAATATGTATGTGGATTGTTTGTTGTATCCTTGGTTTTCAGGGTTATATATGCTTATTTTATGCGCAAACGTGTAAAGAAAGCCAGCGAAGACGCTTCTGGCGCAGCTAGCACATTAAGCGGCAAATTGATAGACAGTTTTGTTAATTATTCGATTGTTAAATTGTTTGCTGGGGCGCTGAAAGAAAAAAAGATATTACAAGAACCACGTCAAAAGGCAATATCAACAAAATTGTATTCACGATATACGATGCGTTTGTTTTGGGCTTTGCCAGGACTTTTGTGGGATATATTGTTTGGTTTAACAATATTGTTTTGTTGCATATTGTATCAACGCGGTGAAATGGCTGTGTCTGAAATAGTGTACACGATATCTGTGTTCTTGACGGTTATGGATGCTGTTGCAATGCTGATAAACCAATTCCCAGATATTATTGATAAAACTGCTGCGGCCAAGAAAGCATACAAAGAATTGGTTGTTCCTTTGGATATAGTTGACAAGGAAAATGCGAAAAATCTTCGTGTGAAATCCGGAAAAATTGAATTCCAAAATGTTTATTTCAAATACAGAAAGAATTACGTATTAAAAGATTTGTCTTTGACTATAAATCCAGGTGAACGCATTGGTATTGTTGGTGCATCTGGGTCTGGCAAAACGACATTAGTAAGTTTATTGATGCGGTTTTATGAACCTCAGCATGGAAATATTTTAATAGATGGCCAAAATATAAATGATGTTAAACAAGATTCTTTGCGGGAAAGTATTTCCTTTATTCCCCAGGAACCAACTATGTTTAATCGAACAATCGGTGAAAACATAGGGTATAGTAAATTAAGTGCAACCAAGGCCGAAATTAAACGTGCCGCACAAAAAGCATCGGCTGATAAATTTATCATGGAAACCGAAAAAAAGTATGATTCATTGGTTGGTGACCGTGGAATTAAGTTGTCGGGTGGTCAACGGCAAAGAATTGCCATTGCGCGTGCTTTCTTGAAAGATGCACCGATTTTGGTTCTGGACGAAGCGACATCTGCGCTGGATTCCGAGACAGAAATCGCAATTCAAAAGGCTTTTGATAAATTATCGCGTGGCCGTACAACTATTGCCATAGCGCATCGTTTATCAACACTGCGCAACATGGACAGAATTATAGTTATTGATCATGGCCGAATTGTTGAAATGGGAAGCCATTCCCAGTTGTTGCGTAAACGTGGTAAATATTACCAGCTTTGGCAGATGCAATCGGGTGGATTTTTACAAGAAGAATAAACAATTTGATTTTTGACTAACGGGTTGCTATTATTACAGGCGCAAGAGACTTTATATGTCAATTAAAACGAAACGTTTTTTTAAAAAATTGGTCAGTTACGCAGGAATTTTCTTCTTTGTTCTGGCCGCAGGCATGCTTTATTGGCAGTTACGTAATTATTCTTTATATCAAATTGCGCATGCCCTTTGGAATATCCCATTTATAAACTTGGTTATGGCGTCCGTCGCGTGTTTGTGTGGGTATATTGTATTATCACTTTATGATTTTTTAGCACTTAAATACGTGGGACACAAGGTTTCTTGGTGGAAATGGATGTTGGCTGGTATGTTGGGTTTCGCAATAAGCAATAATGCTGGAAATGCAATGGTCAGCGGTGGTGCAATTCGGTATCGTCTTTATACTCGTTGGCGTATTCCGGGTGGGGATATTCTGAAAATGCTGACTTTTTCAGGATTTACTTATTTTCTTGGGTTTGCAGCTGTTGAAATTATTGGATATTTCTTGGTTTCGCCTAACTTTTTGGAACAATCGTCGGGCGGAATGTCTTTTGGTATAAACGGACTTTTTATCGCCTGTGCGTCATTGATAGTCGCATATTATGCCATGACAATCGCTTTTTGTGACAAAAGTATTCGTGCTGGTCAAATAAAGTTCAGAATACCATCAATCGGCACAGCTTTTGTTCAAACTTTGTTGGGAATGATGGACGCACTTTGCGCAGGAATGGTGTTATATTTCTGTATTCGTCCGTATGTTTCGGCTGAAATAATGCCGTTTGGGATGTTTATAGGATTGTTTGTGGTTGCTATGGTTGCCGGTGTGTTTAGTCAGGTCCCGGGTGGAATTGGCGTTTTTGAATCTATATTTATCGCGGCATTACCGGATAGCGTAGACAAAGCAAATATTTTCGGTGCTTTGTTGGCTTTCCGTATAATTTATTATGTTTTGCCACTTATTGGTATTGGGGGATTGTTCTTTACCTATGAAAATTGGCTGCGCGCGCGTATGCGTCGTTGGATAAACGAAGCTAAGCAAAAAATCCCAAAAATTCCGTTGCATCATAAAAAAACGGTATCTGAAAAATAAAAAACTTGCCTTTGAATATATGATTTGGTATCTTTTATTCCGTTGTATAAAATGGGGTAAAAAAGTGTTTGTGTTATCGCTTTTTACAATAATGCGAGTCGCGCTGTTTATTATCGTTGCGTGCTTCCTTGGCATGGGCGTGGATGCCCCATGGGAACGCATTGTGTTCATTTCATACACCCACAACACAAAAGGATTATTAAATGTCAAAAAAGATTTATGTAGATGGGGTCCATCCCGAAGAGACTCGGGTGGTGGTGGTGGATGCCGCCACGAACCGTGTGTCTGATTTTGACGTTGAAACAACAACAAAACCTCAGATAAAAGGGAACATTTATCTGGCCAAGGTTATACGTGTTGAACCGTCGCTTCAGGCTGCTTTTGTGGATTATGGAACTGGGAAAAATGGTTTTTTACCGTTTTCTGAAATTCATCCCGATTATTATCAGGTCACACCTGAACAAAAGAAAAAATTGATGGAATTGGCACACGCCAATATTGTTGACGATGATGACGATCCAAATGACGAAGAAGATGAAGTCGCCGAATATGACGACCACAGCGCAGGTGAAGATAACGCTGAATTTTTGAAACGAGCTCATGAATTCAAAATCCAGGATGTTATCAAACCAAAACAAATCTTATTGGTCCAGGGCGTCAAAGAAGAACGCGGTCAAAAGGGTGCTTCTATGACGACATATCTGTCATTGGCTGGGCGTTTCGCAGTTTTGATGCCTAATTCTCGTAAACGCAACAGTTATGGTATTTCCAAGAAAATATCAGACAGGACAGAACGTGCACGCTTGCGTGAAATTTTACATACTTTGAAAATACCAAAGGGTATGACAGTTGTTTTGCGCACTGCTGCTATGGATGCCAAAGAAGATGAAATTACCAAAGATTATGATTATTTGACATCGCTTTGGAATGAAATTCGTAAAACCACTTTGGAATCAATCGCTCCGGTCATAATACACACCGAAGATTCCCTTTTGCGTCGTGTAGTTCGTGACTTTATTAGTGATAAAAACGATGTTATGTATGTCCAAGGTGACGAAGTCTTTGAAGAAGCCAAAAATTATTTTCAACAAATGTATGGTCGCGCGCCACGCAAACAATTGATTCAATACAAAGATGCAGCGGTTCCATTAATGACCAAAGCAGGTGTTGAAAAACAATTGGAAGGACTTCATGGACCATACGTCAGTTTGCCATCCGGCGGTTCGATTGTTATCAATCAAACGGAAGCTATGGTAACAATTGACGTAAATTCATCCCGTGCGATAAAAGAAAAAGATATCGAACAAACCGCTCTGAACACTAATTTGGAAGCGGCGGAAGAAATCGCCTTGCAATTGCGTTTGCGTGATTTGGCGGGCATTGTTGCGATTGACTTTATCGATATGGAAGAAGAAAAGAATAACCGTAAATTGGAACAAAAAATGCGCGAAGTTATGAAACACGACCGTGCACGTACCCAGGTGGCAAAAATCAACGCCTTTGGTGTGTTAATGTTGTCGCGTCAACGTATGCGCAGTTCGTTTATTGAATCTTCGTATGTTGTATGTCCGCACTGTATGGGGGCGGGTGTAGTGCCAAGTATTCAAACTGCGTCTATAATTTTGTTCCGTCACTTACAGGAAAAACTGTTGGCCAAAGCGGCCCAGAAAATCATTATGACTGTCCCAAGTGATGTCGCGATTTATTTGTTGAACCAAAAACGCGCTGAATTAGCAGCTATGGAAAAAGAGTTCGGTACAGAAATAGTGATTGTTGGTGACGACAGTTTGATGAATATTGACCAATATTCAATTCAACGTGTAGCGGCTGAAAACGTCAAAACTGATGATGTGTTGGCTGCACACGAACCATCAACCGATGCGAAAAAGAAAAATGCCCAACATATCGAGGCAAAACGCATCACTTCCACAGCTCCACGTAATCGTGGTCGCGCAAAGAAAAAGCAAAACAAGAAATCTTTGTGGAAGAAATTGGTTGGATAGTTGGTTATATAAGTACATAAAAAAACCGCCGAGATGGCGGTTTTTTATTATCTTGTCTTTTGTACGATGTTATTTAATGGTTGTTGTTTTTGTGCAATCTTTTTCTTGTATTGAATACGTTCTTGTTGTTTTTTTAATGATTGTTTTACAAAATTAATAATATGCCAAACAAAAAATATGTCAATAAAAAAATAAGTGATTAAAATTTTATAATTGGTAAGATCTCTGGCAGGGTTTCTGTCACAAAATGACCGCGTCCTGAAAATTTGTGAATTCGTATATCGGGTATTTTAGATGTAATTTTATCAAAACTGGACCATATATATGGAAAATCGTCATCGGATATCAATAAATCGCAACCAAGTGATGCTTGGTTGATTATATCATTGGTTAAATCACAATCTTTATAAAATCCATTTGGTTGAAAATCTTCTGCGTCCATCCAGGGGGCAACTAAAATTATTTGTCGAACCTTAAAATTTGGGTGCCACGCCAGATATTTTAACAAAAAACCGCCACCCGCAGAATGCCCAATCAAAGTGGTATCTGGATTTATATCTTGAAAATCCATTATTTTTTCCCATTCGTCATATTTCATCAAAAGAGCGTGTGCATGCGGAAATTTCGGAATTTGCATAATTACATCATGGTCTTTTTCGACCACAAACTGCAACCATTCTTTCCATGTTTTGTTTTCTTTGAATTGTCTGTTGTCCCAGCTGTCTTCCGGACCCATAACACCATGACAAAATACTATGTTCATAATAAATTCCCTTTTTATTTCTTTAAAATATCACCGGATTTTATGTATTCAGGCGACCCTTTTTTTGATTTTTTCTGGGCCTGTTTTGCGTATTTTTTTGCGTTCGTATTATCGCCGTTCATTTTATAAAATTCAGCCATCGCCCAATCTGATTCACCGTCCGTCGTTACACGTGCCAAAATCCAATATGCCAGTGGCGTTGGTTCAATTAAAATAACATGCTTACAAAGTTCCCGTGCACGTGATTTATCATCTGGTTTATCCCGTTCGGATAACACCAGCGCCAATGCAGTTTCAATTTGTGGTGCGTCCTTGGTCAAAGATAAACTTTTCTCATATGCATCAACACTGTCGTCATAATGACCATATTGAAATTCGATATCGCCTAGCAATTCATAGAAATATGGTGAATCTGGATGACGTTTTATCAATGTTTGGGTGCCTGTTTTTGCCACGTCTAAATTACCGTTGCGCATATTAGCAATTGCACGTGCATATATCGCGGCATCTGATTTATTTTTATATGGATAAAGTGTCAATATGTCTTTTTCTTTGTCCAGATATCCAATCAATTTAGCACGCAAAATATCATATTCTGCATTTTCTATTTCAATCTGTTGTGTTGGTTTGATTGGAACCTTTTCAAGTTTTTTTATTTTTGTTTTTGTATTATTTAACCTTTCGGCAGTCAGAGGGTGATTTATACGATTTGGGTTTATGCGTGATTCAATTTCGCCGTGCATATCACGCATTTGTTCGAAAACTTCAATCAATCCATTTGGATCTTCATTTGCACCTAACATTAAATCAACCGCAAAATCGTCTGCTATACGTTCTTCATCGCGCGAAAAAGATAACATAGATTGCTGAGCAATTCCTGTTGAACCGGCCAACACACCCATACCTGCGGTCGGGTTGCCTCCTGCGACCATTAAACCAACTCCCAAAGCCTGGATAATCATGGTCCGCATCATTTCGGCGCGCTGTCTGTCCGCCATTTGCACCATGTGTCCGCCAATAGTGTGTCCCAGTTCGTGCGCTATCACAGCCCGCAAAGCGTTTGGTGATTTTATTTGTTTTAATAAACCTGTATAAACAAAAATATTTTCTCCACCCTGGACAAAGGCATTAAAATCATCGTCACGAACGATGTATATTTTTAATCTTTTTTCTGGAACATTTGCGGCCTTGGCAATCGGTGCGATAATTTCAGTGATTTTTGATTCTATTTCTGTGTCATTGATAAGTGTGGCCGCAAAAGCGTGAACTGAAAAAATACACATACAAAAAAACATCAATATTTTTTTCATCTATGCCCCTGCAATTGTTGAACAATCAAAAATCAGTCGTAAATCTTTTGCCCATAAATCGTCATCAATATTATCGCTTAAAGCGGCGCGTTGTGCCAATTTGAATAAATCCCTGTGTTCGCGATAGTCAACAAAGTGATATTGAATCCATCCGCTTTGACGCGTACCCAGTAATTCACCAACACCACGCATCATCAAATCTTGTTCAGCTATGACAAAACCGTTTTCGGTTTCACATAAAATATCCAACCGTTTCATACCATCGGGCGTTATATTGTTGCCATAAAGTAATATACAATACGATTGTTTTGAACCGCGTCCTACACGACCACGTAATTGATGCAGTGCAGCCAATCCAAACCGTTCCGCGTTTTCAATCACCATAATAGTGGCAGATGGAACATCAATTCCAACTTCGATAACCGTAGTTGAAACCAAAACACGCATATCGGAATTTGGATCTGCAAATTCGTTCATAACTGCGTCACGTGCTTTTTTATCCATTTGACCATGGCAAAGTCCAGTATGTGGAAAATGTTTTGTTAATTCATCGAAACGCGATTGAGCAGCAGTCATATCTGAAACTTCAGATTCATCAACCAATGGACAAACCCAAAAAACTTTTGCACCTGCTTCAATTTGTGGTGCAATGCGTTCAATCAAAGCGTTAGTGCGCAAGACAGAAATTTTTGATGTTTTTATTGGAATGCGACCGGCTGGTTTTTCATCAATGATTGAAATGTCCATATCGCCGTACACTGTCATGGAAAGCGTCCGCGGAATAGGTGTTGCAGACAAAGCTAACATATCGGGATTGTTTCCCTTTGACCGCATAGCTGTTCGCTGTTGCACACCAAAACGATGTTGTTCATCAATGATAACTAATCCTAAATCTTTGTATTCAACATCTTCAGAAAAAAGCGCATGAGTTCCAATTGCGATTTTTGTTCGACCTGATTTTAACGAAATCAATTTTTCACGACGAGCTACGCCTTTGTCCCGACCAGTCAAAACATTACAAACTAATCCCATTTTTTCGCACATTGGTGCCAGTTTTGCAAAGTGTTGTTGTGCCAAAGTGTCAGTTGGTGCCAATAAAACCGTTTGAGCACCACTTTCTGCCATTTTAACCGCTGCGGCCATCGCAACCATGGTTTTTCCGCATCCTACGTCGCCCTGGACCAGGCGCATCATCGGAACAGTTTTTTCAAAATCAGCGAAAATTTCATCGATAGTTTTTTGTTGTGCATTTGTCAAAGCAAACGGCAAAATATCATAAAATTTATCAATCAAATTATATTTTTTTACGCGTATTGGACGAGTGTTTTTCTTTTCCGTGCGTAATCTGCGATTGATAGCAATAGCGCTTTGATGTGCGAACAATTCAGAATAGGCCAGCTTTGCAATATATGTCCCATTCGGTGCCAAATCATCATTGTTTTCTGGATAATGGACATGTTCCAAAGCGTCCAAAAATTCTAACATTCTTTCATCACTGACGTGCGAAATAATTTGTTCGTGTAATATTTTGAAAATTTGGTCGCGAACATTTGCAAAACTTTTCTGACTAAGTCCTTCGCCAGATGGATATATAGCCTGGTTCGTAGGGATTTTTTTTGCATTTTCAGGTGTTTCGATAAATTCAGGATGATTTATAATTGCGCCGGTTCTTGAATTAAAATCTAATTTACCACTTACAATTCGCCATTGTCCGATGGGCAGTTTCTCAGTCCAATAATCTAAAAATTTTACGTTAAAAAATTGTATGGTTATTTGTGCTGCGAATTTATCAGCGCATATAATTTGCGTAGGATGACGACGACCACGAAAAACGCCACCTTTCTTGTGCGATTTTACCATAACAGAAATAGTAATTGTATCGCCAGGTTTTGCCCCAGTCACAGAATCTAATATCTCACGCGAACGAACATAGGATGGTTTATGTAATAAAAAATCTAGCACCCGTCTACCGCCCAAAATATCGTTGAATTTAGCGGCCAACACGGGGCCCACACCATGTATAAATTGTAAATCAGTATTAAAGAAATCGAATAATTCTTTGCTCATACTATAAATGTAGCAAAAATTACACATTTTATTCAATTAAAAAAACCGGTGGTTGCCCACCGGTTTGTTATCAAAGATTTTTATCTTTGTTTTTGTGCGAACGAATAATCCATTTTCAAATGATCTGGGTTATAGGTTCCATTCATAATCGCCAAAGTATCTTCTACGATAACCAATTCTTCGTTCGTAGCAATCATAAAGATTTTGATTTTTGAATCTGGTGTGCTGATAACTGCTTCATCGACACCTTTGCGGGCCAGGGCGTTTTTGTTGGCTTCTTTGTCCAATTTGATGCCAAATTCTTCCAAACCGCTACAGAATTGTTCACGCAAATAATCATCGTTTTCGCCAACGCCAGCTGTGAACACAATTGCATCTACATGGCCCAATTCAAATGCAAATGCGCCCATGTATTTTTTAACGTTATGTGTTTCAATATCGATAGCCAATTGGCAATCTGGGTTTGTTTCACGATTTTCTTCGACATCACGACGATCTGCAAAGCATTTTGTGATACCCATCAATCCAGAATCTTTGTTCAAATGAGTTGTCATTTGGTCAGGTGTCAAATTCAGTTTTTTCATAACATAAAACATCGATGCTGCATCAATATCACCTGGACGTGTTCCCATAACCAAACCTGCTGTTGGGGTCATACCCAAAGTGGTGTCAACTGCTTTGCCGTTTTTAATAGCAACCCCAGACGCACCGGATCCAATATGCATAGTAATCAAATTACATTGATCTGCTGGTTTGCCAAGCATCGCTGCTGCGCGTTTTGAAACATATAAATGGGATGTCCCGTGGAAACCGTAACGACGCACCCCCAGATTTTTATACCATGCTTCTGGAATTGCATAACGATATGAACATTCAGGCATCGTTTGCAAGAACGCAGTATCAAACACAGCAACTTGTTTCGCATTTGGCAAAGTTTGACGTGCACTTTCAATCCCCATCAGTGATGCAGGAATATGCAGGGGCATTAAATCTTTCCATTCCGCGATTGCGCGCATAACATCGTCATTTATTTCTACGGATGAAGCAAATTCAGCGCCACCCATAACAACACGATGTCCAACACCGCCGATTTCGTTCATATCAATAGATGCTTCGCGTAACATGAACAAAACAACATTTAATGCTTCGTTGTGGTTTTTCATTTCCGTCACTTTTTTATCTTTGTGACCATCTGGGTATTTTTGAGTCAGAAAAGAATCAGGCAATCCGATTTTTTCAACATTTCCGCCAACGACGACTTTTTTAGTATCCGCATCAAAGACCTGATATTTCAAAGATGAAGAACCACAATTCAAAGCAAGTATATACATGATTTCTATCCTTTTTTTGTTAAAGTTTATATTTTTTACGGCCAAAGAATAGCAAATCATTTTATGCGTTTCAATAATAAACTGTGAATTTTATTTTCCAGTTGAAATTTGTGATATTTACCCTGGTTGCATCTGTTTTATGGAATACCCAGAAAGCCTTTTCATCAACGAAAAGTTTCGCGTGTAAATGTCCGTTTGAAATGTAAAGGTCAGGGCGCGGATAAGCATAATCGCCGATTCCAAAAGCACGAACTTCGTCACCAATACTGTATCCACCTTCGGCGGTTTGACATATCAAAGCAACATCACAAATTGGTGGAATTTGAGAATATATAAATTCATAGTCAATAAAAACGCTGTTTGCGACAGTAATTAAACTGCTGGATTCAGATTGTATGTTTTTATTTGTTTGATATGTTGCAAATAAATTAGTCCAAAATGTCGATGCCACAGAATTTATATCAAAAGTAGAGATTTCATCATGTCGTGCCAATATTGTTCCGCCCTGGGTTGCACCATCATGAACGCGCAGGGTTTTATTTGTTGTATCAAAAGTTATTTCACCGTTTAATCCGGTAAAATTATCGTTTTGTGCGCTGGTTCCGCGACGAATTTGTAAAACTCGTGTCATATTTAATCCTTTTGTTTGTTGATTAGAAATAAAAATGTTTGAAAAAAAAAGACGGCGATAAAACGCCGTCAGATTGAACAGTATTATATCATAAAACCGCCTTAAAATCAAGCAGCATATGAATAGTTATTGTTATTCATATAATCAATCAGGTTCTTTTCCATCTGGCCTGCAAAGGCTTTTTTCTGGACTGCTTTGCGACTGAATTGGAATATTCTTTTTGTGTTACCAGTATGCAAGAAATCCCAATATCCCATAAAGAAATCGTAATAATCTATGTTATCTTGATCCCAATTAGCAAGTGTTTCTGCACGATCGGCTTTGTTTTGTTCCAAAGATTCGATTTCTGATTGCGCATTTGAATAATCATTGATTTTTTGCGCAAGATCTTCGGCAGAATCATGGGCATCGTCATATTTTTTCTGGGCTGCGTCAATTTGTTGATTTGCAGTCTGCATCATTTTTTCGTATCCTTGGATCGCAGCTTCTTTGCTTCTGAAAGCTTGCAAATCTTGTTCGCCATCTTGAAGGTTTTTCTGGGCTGCCTTGATACCGCGTTTTGCGCCGGCCAACAAACCATTAGGTGCAACCAGATTCTGGTGCAGCTTGGTCAAAGGTTCATCGGTCACAGGTTTGCCTTTACCACAATATTTGCTCAACAAATCTTTCATTTGCTTTTGAATTTGTTCGCGTTCAGCAGTTTTGTTTTTGAATTCTTGATTCAGCTTTTCCAAATCTGCATCGTTCGCATTATTCATTTTCATCTGCAAATTGTACAGTTCTTTACCTTTCTTGGCAAATTGTGTTGTCAATTTGTTGTATTCTTGGTAATCAGCTTCTTTTTGTTGTAAATCTGCCAATTTATCCTGGGCTTTTTTAAGCGCGTCTTGGCGTGCATCTTGTTGCTTTTGTTTTTTTGATAACAAAGCATAATAATCCGCAGGATTTGCAAAACCGGTATTTGTTTGTGCTTGCTGTTCCAACTGTTTCAGTTTATCTTTTGCTTTGCCTAAATCATCGTTAGCCATTGATTCATCATCGCGCAAGACTTCCAGTGTTGATTTTGCAGCATCTATATTTTTGATACCTGTATTATTTTGAATTTGTTTATATTTGCTAATTTCTGCATCATCGGCGATATCTTGTTCGTCTTTTGTTGTTTCAAAATCGGCTTTTTCTTTTTTATTTTCTGCCTGCCATCTTTGGTGTCCAGCTTCCAGTGCACCCGTATGGTTAAATTGGGACTGAGTTTTTCTTATTTGATTAACGGCCCCAGTCACTGCATAACCACCCAATTGGATTGTTTTATGCAGGGTTTTATCAATAGCACTGGTGATATTACCCATTACACCTTTGTTAAACGACAAATCTTTGTCTGAAAACACTTTGAATTCGGCTTTGTTGACAGCTTCCATAGTTTTGCTGTTAAACGTGCCGTATTCCATAACTTCCATAATTTCCATGGCAACAGTTGTCTGTTTTTTCAATTCTTTGCGTTTAGAATTATCCAGTCCTTTCATTGCATCTGCGGAGTTTCGACCAATGTTTTCAGCCAAACTGCGCATTTTTCCGGGTTCTTTGGTTGCGTTTTCAAAGGCCTTTTTCATACCGCCATCTCTCAGTCGTTTCAATTCGTCAACCATCCATTTGAAATATTCAGCAGAATGTAACGGCTGTTTGCCTTGTAATTTACCAAGAATATCTTGTTCTTTGTCGACGATAGCTTTTAATCCGCTGGTTGGGCTGATTCCTAAATCTAACATTACACCCATAATAGTCTGGGCTTCTTCGTTATGATAGATGTGTTCGCGGTGAAAATCTTTGAAAACCCCGATTTTATCGTCGACCCAATCTTTGACTTCTTTGTCAGCTCTTTCAAAGAAATTAAGATGATCGTCATATTTTTCAGGAACACGGTTTTTTTCAGTGATTTTGCCGGTGTAATCAGTTTTACTGATAGCTTTTTCTAACGGCTCTGAAATTTTACCATTATCAAATCTTTTAACATCCGCTGCGATTTTTTCGTTATCATGAATCGCACTTAAAATGTCTTTGATATTTGGTTGTAATTTTTTGACATCTTCATCAGTTGCCAGTTTAGCTGGGTTTAAACCGTAAAAGATGGCTTCCAAAATCATCGGGTTGATTTTCAAACCGATGTTTTCGCCGTTATTAATAGCATTTGATAATCCAACGATGAATTTTCTTAAAGTCTTTCTGACTGCTGGATTTTTTTCATAAGAACCGTTTTCAATTGCATTTTTGAAATCACGGAATTCAAGCAGAGTAGGTGCTTCTTCGTTATGAAGGCAGCGTGCAAACAAAGTATACGCGCTTTTTTCATCTAAAGATTTGACCGCGTTAAATAATGCTTTGACTGCGTCTTTTGTATCTTGTTCCAATGGTGTTGGCACAAAAATATTGCCACGTTGGTTTCCAAAATATTTATCCAGAAATTTGACGGTAGCTTTGTCCAGAGAATCTCTATCGTCTGCCATCTTGGTGAAAATTTGTTGTAATAATTCATACAATTTTTTCCAGTTGTCCATATCCATATCTTTGTCATTGGGCAAATCGTTATGGACATAATGACCGTCTGGTTGGATTTTTGGATCTTTAAAGGGCTTTCCATTGGCATCTTTTTTCAACAAATCATCCGCCCACGATTTCATGTCGCCGATATAGTCATCTTTGTCGACGTACGAATCAAATCTGCGGCGCACAGGCTCTGGCATAGTGTCAAAATGTAATTGACGAAAATATCTTGATAAAAAGTCTTTCATATTCATTGTCATAGCGCCACCTCTTGGTTCGTTGTGATGCACCCCGCACCACCATTATTATATTATAGCATTTTTTCGCGATTTTTCAAGTGATGGGGCGTCTTTTGATATGTTTTCATTCCTGTCAACAATGGCGGGTTGGTGCTGTATAGTTTTTTATATGAATATTGTGAATTTACTTTTGAAAATGATTCCATATGTTTTGTCCATAGCAGGCGGTGTTTTTGTCTTTGATTTTTCCCAGAAATACCTGCACAGCGCGGGCTGGATAGATTTAATGGACAACGTGGCGGCATCACTTTTGGCAATACCTTTGGTGTTTTTGTTTTACGATTATTCTAATTTTCTAGTGACGCGCCGAGTTCATAAACATCAGCATATAAGTTTGATAAACACCATAGATTCACATTTGTTTAAAATTCTGGCCCAGATAAAAAACATAATCGGACTGCCGCGTATCGAAGTTCCCATGCAAGATTTGAATTTGAACTATAAAAAATTAGATTTGGATAAAAAATACATACGCGCGATACGCAAACAATTAGTGGCACTGGAAGATTTACTTTATAAATCTGACAAAATAGAAGCGCTGGATTCGCAATATACTCAAATTTTATCGTTCATAACCCAGGAATTAAATCAGATTTTGAATGAATATAAATTTCACAATTCCCCGAAAGAAATAGCGCGCTATTTAGAAACGATGTTGTCTATGATTGATGATTGGTTTGCTGCAACGGGCTATACAACCCGCAAAAAATTAGGCCTGCACAAAGAGTGATTTTTTTGCTTGATTCAAATTTAATAAATTTTCTATACTTGTGTAAAGGAAGTGTTTTTATAACCGGTTTTTGCCGTTTTAGAAAGGAAGGGGAAACACAATGAAAAAGTATATTCTAACCAGTATGTTGGCGGTGTTTGCGGTTGCACCGGCATTCGCAGATTACGAGGCGGGTCACGCACCATACACCGAATCATGCACGGTCAATGTGTTCGGTGGTGATTTGACCACACCAGCAACAGCGCCAACAAAACGTGGACATACGTTCACCGGTTGGACATTCAATACGGGTAATTAAACCGTAATGAAAACTCGATGTCCCCGGGAATAATTTTCCCATCCCCCCATTTGTTGGGAAAATTACCCGGGGCGGGTATTTGATAAAGAAATATGAACAAAATAATTGGTGTGTTTTTAACAATTATGTTTATATCGGCAAATGTTTTTGCCGATACAGCGTTTTTATTGAACAGCCAAAATTATACCAACGGTTGTAATATTTCAAATCTGGGGGTGGGGGACGGTTCCACGCAACTGGTGCCTAATTTTTCAATAAATACTTATGTATGCAATCCGGGGTATTATTTGCCTGCGGATGGTGTGCAATGCGAAATTTGTCCAAACGATTATTATTGTGTTGGCGGTGCATATCAATACAATACTGAACTGACCCAGGGTATTTCAGAATGTCCTAATTCTTGGTATTCGCCAGCCGGTATGCATGAATTGGAATCGTGTGGTCGTATTTTACACATTGGCGATACGGCTGTGTATTTGCGCAGTGGTAAAAAAACGACTCCGTCATTA
>Ga0310786_10004548_pt1 | contig 19295 bp, 43 predicted proteins | sample AusTroGonzalo_MG_FD_203881 | JGI IMG/M metagenome (GOLD analysis project Ga0310786, IMG submission 203881) | Bovine rumen microbial communities from tropical cattle in Woodstock, Queensland, Australia - Gonzalo_03 (v2) (version 2) | ecosystem: Host-associated > Mammals > Digestive system >... | reverse complement strand
TTCAGAACAACACCATTCCATCACGATAGAACGCACCGTTAATTAGCATATTAGGAAGATTATGACACATACGCAATTCCCTATCTGTACACTCGCAAGCTCCAAGAGTTACTTCAAATCGCTCTCCAATCTTTGGATAGATAAAGATACGATACCCTCTTTCTATCAGAGAAGTTTTACACAGCATAACCTGAGTTGTCAGAATTATTGGAAAATCTTCCTCTATTGCTCTCTTTGTCTTAGCATAAGAATGAATTATCTCTGTGCTGTCATTAGCAAGATATAAATGAAATGACTTCTGCATATTGGGATTCTCACTAATCGTTTTGCTTATATACTCAGCCATTTGTATCACCATCCTCCTCGATGAGCGCGAGAGCTTCGTCAGCGTAACGCCATATAAGACAGTTATCTCTTTCGCCGTAAAGTGGACAAGTATCACACATTCTATCATAGTCAAATATATGGTCATACATATTTGAGAAATCCTCAACAGCCATTTTCAGAAGTCGTTTTGCTTCTTCATTTTCTTCTTCCAGTTCTTTTATTCTGTCTACAAGTATCTTGTTAGTATCTTCAAAGAAGCCGCCGATTGACACCTCTGCGTTGTGTGTCTCTCTCAGCTCTCTCAGCTCCGTCAGCCACTCTGCAAGCTGTCGGTGTTCTGCGGCACACTCTCGGCAAGCTGTTGTCTTGCCCCATTCTTCGCCGCCTTCTTCTTGCCACTTATCGGCTTGCGTTTCATTCTGCTCTGCCACTTCAAGGCAATGCTTTATAGCTTCGTCAAGTGTCATTTGCTTTACCTCCTATCAATGTGTTCTTCAATGTACCGAGCCTGTGATTCTATACATTGACTTTGATGCCTTATAAGCTCCCTTGCACCTTTCAGCTCTTTTAGAAAAGCTAATAGCTCATTAGTGTCAACAGCAACTCTATGTATATTCGGGCTTTCAAGCTCTTTTATAAATTCATCAAGTATCATTCTCTGCCCCTCCTCGCATATCTGCACCGCAATGAGGGCAAAAGTCTGTTCTCCCAAAAAACATAGTTTCATAGCAATGTGTGCATATCGTGAGTGAGTCTCCATCATCTCTTACAGTAACCCACCGTCCCCGCTTCACGGGCTGTACGTCTGCGGCGGGAATAGCATCTATGAAATCCATAGCATCAGCGTATGCACAAGCTCTACACATCACTCCGTTGTAATTATTGCAGTCTGTCGCTAAACAAGTAGCGTTTAGCTGTCTTAACGCTACGTCACGGCTTATATACTCGCCCGTGTTCATATCTTCTTTGCATAAATACTCAGCCATTCTCAGTACCTCTCTTTTCGGGATAGAAGTCGCACTTTGCGGTATCACCACCGCACGTACAAGGCTCGCGCTCTCTTGTGCCATTGCAAGTATCGTAGTCTTTCAGCCACCAATGTCCGCGCTCCCAGCATTGACAAACCGCTTCGTCTACGGGCTCATTCTTTACAGGCTCAATACTCGCTATCGCACTCCTCGCGACTTGAAGCGTATGTACCCAACAGTCGTCCCGTGTCTCCCAGTAAGCTATCATCTCGTCCAGTTTGCCGAGCACTTCGTCGCGCTTTAAATATTCGTTCATCTTACTCCCTCCATCCATCGTAGATTTCGAGCGTCCACACGCCCCCATCCTTATAGTAAATAACCTCATGCTCCACGACTGAGCCTATATTCAGCAACGCCTCTAAGTCGTCAACCTCGACGAAATACTGCGGTCGCCACTCGTCGTCAACCTTAGTCACGTCATATCCTTCTTTACGGAGCTTTGACGTGTACTGATTCATGTGATACTCCTCGTTCCACACATTACGTAATTTGAACTTCATTAGTCACCCTCCTTTATAAAATTATTCTTTCATTGCTCCGTCATCTTCTTCGCCTGAATCTGGATTTAATTCAAGTTTTGCGACACAAGGAGATGATATATATTTAGCACCAAGTCCATACTGATTGTCTATTATGTAGTATGAGAAAAATTCTTGAATCCACTCGTCTGTAATAATAAAGAAGTCATTTGATTCTTTGGCGTGGTCAAGAATGTAGAAACAAGTCTCATAAATGTTTTTATTTATATTCCCATACTTCCACTCTTTGTCATATCTAAATCTTAGAGAAATATTTTGATTTATAACGCCAATATCACCGCCGTGTTTCCCTTCAACTTTGAAAGGGACTTGATAAAGCATTACTATCTTTTTTAAAGGACAATCCTTAGAATCTCTAAGTTTACTAAATATAGTTTCTCTTATCCCTTGCTTGGGTATTATTATCTGTCCCCAACTGAAAGAAACATTATCAACACCTCTTGTAAAAGGGTATTCTTTAGCTCTTTCAAAATCGTGGGGAATATCTATAAACCTTAAAATTTCATTAAAACAATAATATTTTTTATCTTCCATCGTTTTCTCCTTAATAAAACAAGACTTTCAAGTTAATTTTAACTTACTCAATTCTTTCATTATATGCTCATAGCAGTCATTCCAACCCTTGCAATAATCTTCGGTCAAACACTGACTCATTGTCCTACGACTGAAGTCATCGGTATCTATCATAGGGGTATTCTGTATGTCATAAGCACATACATATCCGTAGGCTTCAGGTTCATTAATTATAATGTCCATTAAGTAATCAGGATTAATTAATTTCACTTAAAAGTCCCCTTTCATATACATCTTATATACTCGTCATTATAATCTACAGGTTCTTTCCAGATTTTGTCACTTAACTCTGTATATCCTTCAAGTTGTCTACCCATTTTTCTCCCACAGCTTGGGCAATAACGATAATAACCATGTGTTTTAGGAATTGCGTTCTTGTAACGTATGGGGAAACCACATATAGAGCACTTCATACCCTTATTATTTCCACGGTCTACCCATTTTATGTCTGCATCTATTGGTGGATTTGTTGCCCACCAACAATCATCTGCGTCCATATCGTTATACGCTTCATTATATATGTCTAACGCAGTTGCTTCGTCAGGTACACGAAATTCAAAAGTAAACTCACTGTCAGTGTCCTCGGAATACCAACTACCTCTTACTCTCCGCATAATAAAACTCCCCTTTCATTCCTCGCTATGTATTTTTTTGATAATTGAAAGACGTTCTTCCCCAGTCAATTTGTCACACGATTTCTTTAACCCATTGTTATTTCTGTGAAAAGCACAAGTGTCACAACCGTTATTATCACAATAAGAAAAGTAGAATTTGTCGGTTAGCCAATCTACAAAGCTTTTAGATAAAGAAATTAGTCTGCCTTCATAAAACAAACTCGCGCCGCACTGATGGCAAAACTTCATTCCATAGTGACTTATTCCATCAACCTCGTATAAAGGAACGTCAAGCTCAATATTGCAGTTGTGACAAATAACCTTTTCAGTTCCCACATAACGCATAATCAAATCCTCCTTTTATTCACCACTCCATAGTGGCGTGAAGTCCTTAAACCTATCGTATATCCTCTGCCATTCGCCAACAGGAATACTGCCAGCTCTAAATTTTTCTTCCAAATTATACAAACACTCTCTGAGATAAATGTCGTTATGCCAATCTGGGAATATCTGCTCACCGTTTCTCAGCGGTACGCCGTCCATTGTCTCAAGGTATCTGTTGAGCCGAGAAAAGTCACATCTGTAGCCTCTATATTCCATCTCTATGCAGACGTAGCAGCAATACTCTACAAAGTGATCTATCGGGTAATCCATAATCTTATTTACCAGTATGTGATTAGGTGTACCCTTTTCTGTTATGCTCTTTGCTATGCAACAGCACTCTCTCCACTGAGACAATAATTGCTGCCGAGGCAGGTAAGGCAAAAGTTGGTAACTCCACAAGCGCATATCATCACTCCTTTATGCTACACGACACATCAGCATCGACCTTTTCAATACTGTCATATCCAATTTTAATCTCTGTATCAACATCATTATTATATACCTTATCAACAGAGCAGATACCACAAGCGCACCAATCAGGCTTAATCTTGTCGCACTGTCTCAAAAGCTGTTTTAGCGTTATATCTTCGGGGGCTTCAGCAATAAAAGATATATCACAGCCATTAAGAATAAACTTGATATTTGCCATATAATTACCGCCTTTAAATATTAGTTCTATCATACAATATCTTATATTTTATGCATATTTTCAGACCGTAAAATACAAAATGTTGCATATTATTTGGTCGGTATCACAAGTCATTACCTTGCTCTACCGATATGCCCCGACAATCGGGGCGTTAGGAGGTCAACACAATGACAAAGCCAAAGTGTGTGGATTTCAAAGTTTGTGGCGATTTAACCCTCGCCACAGGGCATCTGAAAGGAACTATTAAATGAAGAAACATATGGTTGAAGCGAGAGGATTTGAACCTCCGAATGGCAGAGTCAAAATCTGTTGTCTTAACCGCTTGACTACGCTTCAGTATCTAACTTGTTACTCTATCGAGATATAGCAATAACTCTCTCTTGTGAAAGGGTGTGCGACGTGGAGAGAAGCATCTATCTTCTCTCCACAATTATATTATAACTCTAACCTTTTATTTTGTCAATACTATTCCGATATATTTTTATTATTTAACAAACTTTGCAATCTGAGCCTTTATGCCAAGCAGATTAACCTTGATTCTGTCAACCTCGGCAATAGCCACATCGACGTATTTGAGAGCTTCAAGCATCCCGCTTACGTCTGGCTTCTGCTCTGCAACCACAGGCTTTTCAACCTTTTTCGCTGGCTGCGCATTCTGTTTTGCCTCACTCTCCATTCGCTCAGAACGGTATGCTTCATAGTCTTTCTTATAGGCTGTTATTCTCGCTGGCTTCACTTCTCCGCCAACTATTAGTCCTATTTGCTTAATAAACCAGTCCGCAGGAATAGCTCTATTTGAGAGGTCTACGAGTTTGCCTGTACGCTTTTCTTCTGCGTAAATCTCCGCATACCTACCAAGCTTATACACGTTCTTGCAGGTTAGTATGCGCTTTAAAGCCTTAACATCTTCGCCGCAAGCACCGTGTGAAATGCCGTAGTCAAGAGTATCTTCGGTTACAGTGCCAGCCGATCTTATATACTTTGTGCCGCTTACCTTTTTATTATTAGCAAGTTCGTTTAAGCCCTTGTACTCCAACAGCACATCAATGTCCGTCTGAGTCAGAGGAATGTTGTAGCCAGCAATGCCATCTGACTGTACGTCACTAAGGTCAAGTGCAAGAATTTGTTTAGCTGTAAGCCCATAGAAAGACAGGATATTCGATACATAACTTGTGAGATACCTTGCTCTACTGTGGAACTCGCCCAACTTAGCGGCTTCTCGCTCACAGCTTTGCAAATATCTATCCCAATATTCATGCAGTATCTCACTCGTATAGATGAAGAACTCTGCGTTCTTAACAGGGACTACGATTTCTTCAGGATTCGCCTTTACAGAAACACCAGTTTCAGCCAGCCAATTAAGATACAGTTTTATCATACTCTTGCGATTCATAGCCGTCGCAGGAGTTGTGCCTCCCCAACTTGCAATGATGGTATTGATTTCTTCTATTGACATCTCGTGCAGATTCTTGGGCTCATTCTCAAACTTCTTGAGAATTGATACAGGCTTTTTCGGAAATGCAGCGATATACTCATTAAACTTGTAAATCATAATCAAACCTCCTTTAGTTAGATTATACCAAGCCCTGCACGAAAAGTCAAGTCATAATTTAGATAAGCTCAACCGCTTTATCGCACAGGCTGTGATACTCAGACAATAAGTTGTCCGACATTACGTCTTTTAATATGCGATTTCTCACATCGCAGTTTACTTCCGTTCCGTTTTCATCAATGTAATTTACCTCGGAAATCTCAAAGCGCAAATCGTCATCGGTGCGGAAGATGATAGAACAGCCGTTAGAAAGCTCGGTATCGAGCACAGTCCGCATTTCTTCCGCGAGAAAATCGGTGCAGCAATCATACACCACCTCCCTCCCATCGTCGCACCAACACTCGAAGTGCGGGAATCCGTGTCTCGCATCATCTACGATTTTACCGAGCAAGCTAAAAACATTCATTTTTGTTTTCCTCCTTTATAATGCTTTACTCATATTATAGAACATCTGTTCTATTTTGTCAATGATTAACGTGTGAAACTTTGTGACAAATATGTAAGTTATGTGTTGGTATTGTGATATTCTATTCCACGTTGCTTCCTTTAATTAGAGAATATCACTTCTCCCCTTATTTGTCAACGGGATATTTTGTCGTATTGTGTCGAATTATAGGTATCTTTCTAACGCCGAAAGTCCAATATTCATATTTTGGCAAACAATCTCTTTGATACGGTCGAAACTATGGTTATAACGCATTGTGGTCTGCATACTTGAATGCCTCAAATCAAGCTGCACAAGTGCGAGAACGTCGGCATCGACGTTTATTTTTCCATTTGCCTTCAGATTATAGGCGACCTCGCTGAATTTTTCCGAGTATTCCTTACGCAGCGAATGTGTATTCAGTTTATACTCACCGTCCTTACAACGCCTATCATTCTTTAGCTTCACGCCTATGGCAATGAGAGTGTCTTTCAAGGTGTTTTCTGCCTGATCTCTGCGTAACGGTTCTGGAATAAGATTCCCGTCATCATCATGCTCGTAAACAAATTTTCCGTTTACTCTGAGAGCTTTGACTTTTCCGTTCTCATCTTTATAGGTGGCTTTCTTATAGCCCTTATTCCTGCCCTCTGCTGTGAACAGGAAGTCGGTCAGCTTCTTATCTGTATGATTTCTGAGATAAATTATGGTCGCTGCCTTAACTGCATCATTGATTATGTACTGGCGAGTCTTGCTTGTCTTTTGCTCGCACCAGTTTACCTTATCTCTAAAGTTACCGTCAATGTCAATCAGGTTTATGAGCTTCAGCTTGATTAAGTCGCTATGGCGTATGCCGAAATTTGCCTGTAATACGTACATAAGCGTGTCTCTCGTCTTGCCTTTTTCCAACAGGTAATCAATCACGCCATTGAATATTGGCTCACTCATAGCGTCCATACCCTCGGAGTCCACCATGTTATCTTCAATGTCAATGACTTCATTGAGTTCCTTCTCGGTATCGGGCAGTATGCTCTGCGGTATCATTGATGAGAAGTCGCGCTTCTCCTGTGGGAACATCTCTATGACGTTGCATTTTTCCATTGTATTTGGTAACATGACATTCACCCCTTCCTATTATATATATAGTTCTTTTACTCTGCCGTGGTCATCGTATTTGATAAACAACCGATCCATAAGCTCCTCAAGGGCTGCGACTTTTCCGATTGAGTACGAATACTTTCGCAGACTCTTGATTGTGGTTTCGCTGACTTCGGATTTTCCATTTGAGAGCATATTACTCATATTGACTACGTTGCGCCAGCGTTCCACCTCTCTGATATTCTGCTCGTACAGGTGAAGTATTCTTTTTTCTGCCCACATCGGAATTAATCTCTTTTTAAACATTTTACATGACCTCCTTGACATTTCCGATTGGAAATGGTATAATATTATTGAACGAAATCGTTCTTCTATGGTTTTATTATATCACGTATTTCGTAATACGTCAATACGTTTTGCGTATTTTTAAGATACAAAATACGTGTTGATTATTGTGCATCTTCCACAAAGGAGTGATTGTATGATTAAATTTAATATCAAAATGCAAAGACTACTCCACAACAACATGAGTCAAAAGCAATTGAGTGAACTCACTGGAATCAGACTTCCGACCTTATCGGAATATGAAAATGGTACTGCCAAAACTATTCGCGTAGAATACCTCAATAAACTATGTGAAGTATTCGACTGTCAAATTTCCGATTTAGTTTGTTACTGTCCAAATGAAGATCAATGCGCCTTTTGCTTTACAAGATAGGAGAAGAATAAATGTTCTCTTATTAGTTGTGATATTGCCCCTCATTTATTTGAGGGGCTTTTACTTTATAACTCCCAGCTTGTAGGCGAGTGCCAGCAGCTCAAGGTATTGCAAATTTCCAAGTGCTCCCGTCTGCTCACTATCTCGTAAAGCCATTTCCTTAACAACCAACTCTCTCACAATTCTACTTCCTATAGACAATTTTCCTGAAACTTTTTGAACAGATGTAGCACACCTGTATACCTTCGGGAATTATCCCGCCACAACACACGCATCTATTATCGTTCATTTATTCTCACCTCCCAAAACTTTATTCTTGTATGCTCGATGCTCTCTTATAACAGCATTACGTTCTTCTTTTGTAGGAGCATAATTCTTCCAATGCTCCTTTATGTACTCATCATTTTTCCGTTTGCTCTCAGGATTAACAATAAGCAATATGAGCTTCTTGCTTACTCCGTATTCCTTCGCCAGCTCATTTAGGCTGTAAAGACCTGTTCCGTATTTATGCCTTATCTCATCCTTTTGCTCATCACTGAGTTTCCGTCTGCGATCCAACTCAGGAGGCAAGCACATTTTCTCTGTCTTATATGGCATATCAATTTCTCCTTTCGCTCTCAACAATTTTCTCTGCCACCCAACACAAAAAACCGTATGGGAATAGCATTACTGCCGCAAATCCTGTAAAGATTATTCCCGCCGTATCTATGTCTGCAACAAAACAGAATACAGCCATTATAGCCAGCATAATTCCCTGCATTCGTATCACGATGTTATCTCTGAGCCTGTATGTTTTTCCGTTGATTACGATTCTCATAATTGTTTCCCCTTTTCCTTTTTATTCTGCAAGTAAAGCATTCTCTTTATTTATATAGATGTATGTGCGCTTCGTATCAAAGCAATTGCACTCTGTATTGACCGCGACTACCAGAAGTCCCATATCTGCGAGTACGGTTATGTACTTGTGAACGTTGCTTGCATACTTAGCATTTCCGTAAATGTTCTCGGCAAGCTCTCTGTATGAGCCTTCAAAATTTCCGTTCTGGATAAACCACTTGAGCACTTTAATATGTGATTTTTCCAGCTTTTCAGCAAGCTGCATTGCCTGTAATAGTGTAGCCATAATCACACCTCCTTAAAATTTGTGACTGCATCATATTTCTTTTCGCCAGTGTCCGCATCAATATCATAATTCTTTATGGGCATTATAACTGCCTGATAGCCATTGCCTTCCATATAGAGCGCATGGCAACTATCTTTGTAATAAATTTCCGTAGAGCCTGTAATACGCATAAACATCTCAAGGTATTCTCCGTTTATTCCAAAAGCTTCAAAGAATATTCTATCCCAATCTTTGCGCTTGCCAGCCTTTGCCTTTTCCTGTTTGCGCCAAGCTGCGATCTTTCCGATAGGTGGTAGCTCCATCTTCTGATATTCGTATATATTCGGCATTGCCTTTTTCCAATTGAATGGCTGCATATTCTTTTTAACTGCTTCAGGCGTAATCTCCATACCATCTGCATTTTCCGATATAAGCATTGCATAACCGTCAATTAAGAAGTATTTGTTCTCAGTTTCGTCATAGTTTGCCCAGCCAATAGCGGGCTTAATATCTCTATGAGCTGCACACTTCTTTGTGAACTTCTTTACGTTGCTGATAACGCTCGATTTTCCGTTCTTCTTTGCTTCTGCTGCCTCAATGTCTGCGAGAAGTCCACATCTGATTTCCTCAAGGTAAGCTCCTACGCTGTCAAGGAAAAAGCACATATTGTCCGTTGACTTAATCCCGTTTTCCCTCATGAAGTCAATAGGTGTCTGTCCGTAACCGTCCTCATTGTCTCTCAGATTTTCCATAGCCTTGTTTACAAGCTCTAAATACTTTTCCGTGGTCATAATAATCATTCTCCTTATCATTAATTTATTGCTCTGTGAGCACTCTATTTGGAGCGCATGAACTACGCTCCGCATACAATGTTCACCAACTTTCCATTAAATAGTAACCGTACCGCATTTAGCTTCAACAACATCTTTCCAATATGTAAGAATTGTATCTGCCATAATTCCGTCTGTTCTCTCTTTTACATCGTCTGCGTTTCTATGCCTTTCCGCATATTCAATCAAGGCATTCTCTATCGTTAATTTTTCAAATCTCGTCATAATTTTCCCTCCTTAAAAGTGTTAATTCATTAAGTATCAAACCGTATACCCATATACAGAGTTGATTTATTATAGCCAGTCTCATAAAGCGTTTCGCCTTTGTAGTTGTCATCGTGATATTTTTCCGCATTGTACTGCGCTTCAAACTCTTTTCCTTTACACCACATACAGATATAACCGTCACTTCCGTTCTCAGGTACAAGATGATAATTATACTGATTGTCTGCAAAGTCAATTCTCTTTGCTATTTTCCAGCCGTTCTTTAAAGCTCTGTCCAGATATTTCTTAACGGATTTTCCCTTGATAATCTCACTGTTATTCATAATTAAACCTCCTCAACAAATACAATTTTCCCTGAACTCTGTAAGAAGTCCATACCTTTTTCCGAGTCTCTCAAAATAGCTCTGCCAGTATGCAAGCTCTCCCCATGACATTGAAGTTTCCGAGAAGTAGTTCTGCCAATCAATAGCCTTCTGCCTTGCATTTTCCTTTGCAACCTGATAATTATTTGCCTTTGTGTTATTCATAACACGACCTCCTTTTAAATTTCCGACTGATTAAACAGTCATTTTATTTCATTCCATATAAGAGTCTGTCCTGTATGTTCCTGTTGTGGTGTGAGAACTGCGTACTTTGTTGACCGCTGCAATACTTTGTCAAGGTCAATCGCATCACTTTTCCGTAACTTTCCGCTGTCCTTCATATTTCCGTCTGCTTTTATGGAGAACTTCACCATACTGTGAACTGATCCAATATATCTAAAGCACCATCCACCTGTTTTATTGGCAAGGTAAAGCAAATTTCCACCTGAAATAAATCTGTATAAACCGTCTTTATCTATCTCTCCGCCTCTGCAATAGTTGTCTTTCAGAATTTCCAAACAGTCATGATAATTCATAATCAAACCTCCCTTGCTAATCTGCGTTTTGCTATAAGCTCCTGTAAAGCGTTCTGTCTCTGATTTTCCGCATTGTCAAGATTAGTTATACCGTATTCAGCCTTTATGAATTTAGCTGTTGCAACGTTTGTATAACATGAATTTTCCTGTGCATAGTCAATCAGCTTTATAATGCTGTCTCTGTCTGTATCGGCTGCAATGGCAATGTATAACCATTTTCCCTCTAACCATGTTGATCCAAACTTTCCAGTATTCCACGCAAAGTCTCTAACCTTTTCCAGATTTTCCCTTGCTCCCATAATGTCAATTGAATCCTTACGCATAATACAACCTCCTTAATTATTCCAGTATTCAAACAATTCATCTAAAGCCTTTTCAACTTCTCCCGTATAGGGCTGTATAGGCTTCTGATTTTCCGATAGCTCTCTGTCTATCCTTGCCTGTTCTCTCTTGTGTTGCTCTCTCAAGCTCTCTGAATATCCGTTGTCATATGCTGTTATAACATATGTTTTTCCGCGATACTCATAGACTAAATCTGTTCTGTATGCGTTGTATTTATCCTTGACTTTTCCTATAAGTACTGCGTTCATAATTTTCCCTCCCGTTATTCGTTGCATAAGAACTCACAAATAGCTCTTATTTCCTCAAGATCGTTTACGTTGTTTTGAATCTGCATATCAACAAATTCAATGAAGTATGCAATGTATTTATCCATTTTTCCGACCTCCTGTTAAAATACACTTTTCATTTAATTTCTTACTTTGTTAGGGCATAACTATTCAGGGATTTTCCCTGTGATTATAGTATATCACAAATTTTATACTCTGTCAAGTATGGATTCTGCACAAATTTCCGACTGAAAACTTGTGCAAATTTTCTGTTCAATTTTCCGCTTTGATCGTGTAGATGTTATAGTTTATGATAACTCCGTCACCATTTTTCCGTATTGATATATTGTTATTGTATTTGCTATATGCTTTTTCCGCTTCTTCTTCTGAATCAAAGTTTGCAAGCTGCACAAATGCGGGATAACTTGCGAGAATATCATCCAGCATTTCTGTCTGCGATTTTTCCACATATGCAGTTGACTCCGTAAAAATGCCACGTGCGTGATATATGCAATATTTTTCCATAGTCGCCTCCTTTAATTTTCCGTTGCTATAGTCTCATAATATCACATATTATTCGATATGTCAATAATTATTATACTTCTTCATAGCTCCAGTAAAACATTTCCGACCGCTGATTATATCGCGATATTTTCGCTTTAATCTGATTTTCCGTACAATGAAGTATTTCATACACTATACCGCATTGTAATAAAGCATACCATTTTTCCATAGTTTGATCTCCTCAAGATAATACTTTGTAAATTTCCGTATAGGGATTTAATTCAACTTCAATAACTTCACTTTGATTTCCCCATTCAAAAAGGATATTTATGTCAGTTATTTCTGATACCGTTATATCATAGCAACAACAAGGATCGTCATTTACGCTGCAAATTTCCCATTCAATCGGATATTCAGCATAATTTTCCGCTATAATTTCACGTACATCATCGCCTGTAAATTCAAGAGAATTTCCGCATATGCAGTTATTTTGATAACGTTTTTCAACACATACAACGTCAGAAATTGTCAATTTTCCGTCATCGTTATAGTCTATATGCTGCCTATATTCTCCATTGATAATGCAAGTTATTATTTCCGCTGAAATTTCTGGTGATATTTCCGCACAATAATTTTCCGCTGGTGCTGATACCATGACCGCACAGATACATATAGCTGCAATATTCATAAATTTTCCTCCTTTAGAATATGTGTTTTATTGTTTATAAGCTCTTGTTACATAGTATCAACATTTTTCCGCTGATACTATGTTGCAAAAGTTTATTCAAAATCAGCTTGCATATTATCCCACATTTCCAATACTTCATCATTTGACATTTTTTCCGTTGCATTGATTAATGTAGAAGTCCAGCAATTAACATATGTTTCCTTGAATATGTGATAATTTCCATACGGATCAATGCATAGTAAATTATCAATTAAATTTCCTTCAATTCTGTCTATAATTTCCATTTTCCAGTCGTTTACAATTTCCGATTCTGAATAATAGGGCTGATAATTCCAGTGCATAACACCACACTGATCTTTATATGTTGTGACTTTTCCGTTCATAATTATACCTCCTTAATTTTATAACAGTATCTTTTCTTTTCGCAAGGTATATCAACTTCAATTATTTCTGATTTATCGCAAGTTGATATTTTTCCTTCCATATCCTCATATGCTATAGGATCACCTACAAAGTATTTTTTGCAATAGTCTGATATTTCCATAGTACGTTTTATAGGTCTGCAATACGTTTTTCCAATTTTAACACATAATGTTTTCATAATTAGACCTCCTCAAATTCAACATCATTGACTTCTGTTATTCTTACCCACAAATCAACATACTGTTTTACCCACCTATAATAATTATCATTAAATTCTGTTTTTCCAGTGATAACATATCCGATTTGTTTTGTGTTTCCGTCTTTAGTATCAACATACATTGGATTTTTTGTGCGTAAAGCGTTGTTAGAAATTTCTATGCACATATCATCACAGTGCTGCACAAATTTCTGTAAAGCCTCTTTTAAATTTTCCGCTGATATTATTATCGGTTTGATAATATCGGAATCAATCCACCATTTTTTTGCGTTGTATTCCTTCATAGTTGTTGTTGTTTCAAACATATAATTTGTCATAAAAAGACCTCCTTAAAATTTCCGTATAGGTTTATATCGTTCACACTTTTGTCAAGTGCTTTAGACAACATATCAACACATATTTCCGCTGATATGCTGATATAAAACACTTGCTATTAAACTTTGATTTTATTATGCTTTATGCCGTAAAATTTCCCCTGTTTGATCGTCAATCAAATCAACTGATTTGTTGCTATGTGCTGCAATATCGTCAAATACATCATTCCCTAAATAGCGTGAATAATGTGCGTAAAATTTCCCGTCAATGTATATGGATATTGTATCATTAGCTTTTCCACCTATAGCCTTGAGAATATCGTTATATATAACCGTATTTCTCACTTGCTTTTCCATAGTAATTTTCTGTCTTGCCATAGCTTTAAACCTCCATTTCATCGAGTCCATATCGCATTGAATGGTGATATTTCCGAAATAATTTTGAATGGTGACTTTTCCGTTATTACAAAGTCAAGCGTTTTGTTGTAATTGTTATAACACGGAGCGAAATAAAAGCCTTCGCAAAATTCCGTACATTCCCACAAATCGCCGTGATAATTCGTGTATGAATCGGCTGCAAGCTCCTGTTTTGCCTTCGTTTCATCCAGTGCATACAGTGATAACTTGAATACACTTGCATTTTTCGCACGTTTCAAGCTATTGCATAACATTTCCGAAAGTTCAAAAAGCTTGCTAACAGGATCGTGCATAGAGTTAAAAGAAATACTATTCTTTTCTGATTTATTACCGTTGATAATTTCATATTCATAGTTGTAATAAGTATACATACTTTTCCCTCCTAAAATTCCAGTGAGTCACGCGCCCACTATTGCAGACGCGCTATTGTGGTATATCTTTTCTGTTTGTCCGCACAAAATGATTGACAAAAAGCGAAATACAGTTGTCAAGGGCTTTAGACCTTCCGACGGGCTGCATTAACGCGGAATAGCTCCGCGCCTATCTGCATTGATAGAATTTGAATTTTATTCTGTCTCATTTTCTGAAAAGTCATAGTCAAGTTGTTCTATTGCCTCTGCTATTGCCTGTCCTAACAGATAACAGCGTATTGTAACATCTGCATATTCGGGAGACTGTAAAGCTTTTTTGTAAGTCTCTGCATCGTCACCAAATTCCTCTATAGCCTCTATGAGTAAATCAGTGTTATGTGCAATTGCCTCCTCTGCTTTATAGGCGTTACAATAGTAAGAACCGCTTGCATTTCCTGTCACGCTGTCCTCTATCCATAATTCATCATTAAGGAACGATTCAAGCTCTTCTGCATCTGCATATTCTGTTAAGTCAATGTTTTCCTTGATATAATCAAGAACATCTGAAGTCATAGCCTCTAAATAATTGTAATTTGTCATAAAATGACCTCCTTTAAAATATTAATTTGATTTGTTTTTACCTATGTTAAAGCCCATAATAATTTATAGACTTTAACACGGATAAAACCGTGTTTATTGTGCTCTTTCGTGAATCTTTATAAAGCGTATTCCGTCACGCTGTAAAGAATCAGCAGTTACATTATTGATTTGTGTTATATCTCTTGTATACCATCCGTGACTCTGTAAAGCTTTATTCAAGCCCATAATACCATAATCACAAAGTATAACAACGTATGATTCTGAATGAGTATCATACACTTTGTAAGCATTTCCCATAGCTCTATCAGTTGTATTCATAAAAACATATTTTTTCATAAAATAGCCTCCTCTTAAAATTATTGTTTAATTTGCTTGTTCTGGACTGCCTTGCAAGCTCTTGAACTTGTTTGGCAGATATCGCTTGACATTGTGCAGTCAAGCGTGATATAATAGACTTGTACTGTTTTTCTGATTGGCTTAACTGCCGTGAAAAACTTTCAAAAAATATCGGCGTGTTGTATCTCTTGTTACGTTATGCTCCATTTATATTCTTTGTACTTGCTTTAGGCGTTCCGCGTTTTATCTCACGTTACTTGTCAAGCCTTCTTTCGTCCTCTTGCTTTTCGCGCTGTTTATTATCGCGTTACTTGCTTTTTCAGCTTTTCGCGGTCAATCGGCTTTTCACATTACCGATTCGGAGCTATTTGATTTTCAAGTTACTGGCTTTTTTCGGTCACTCTGACTAACCTTTACTTGCTTATGTTTTGCGGTTTGTCTGACCGCTTGTTTGTGTCTTTCGTTCTTCTGTGATTATAGTATAGCACACTGTGTACATAGTTTCAAGTTAGGCGATTTGTGCATATCTCACAAACAATAGCACACTTTGTACATAGTGCATAAACGGTAAATAGCCAAATTCAGGCTGTCGGCTGTTTCAGGATGTAAGCGGATCGGCTTATACTATGTACATAGTGCATAAATCAGCACAAAAAAATCATAAATTTGAAAAAAATACAATAAAAAATTGCACAAACTTTATAATCGCCCATAAATAGGCGTTTGGAGGCTTGGATCATGGAAAAAGAAAATAAATTTGACAAAAAGAAATATGACCAAAAGTATATAAAAGATAATTATAAACGCATTGTAATGAATCTTAGACCGCATATTGTTAATTATATTGATTCAGGAGCTAAAAAGAATAATCTAAATCGTACTGCTTTTATGACTGCTTGTATAAACTATTGCATACATAATAATATTGATCTATCAGAATATGTCATAAACGCCGATAAATAGGCATATTACAAGCTTTACAGATTGTATATTGTGCTGCCCTTTATATATAATACATTCTATATATCAAAATCAGACTTTGTTAATTGTGTGAATTAATACCAGCAAATCAAAATTGTAAAATAGCTTGACTATGCTTGTTAATACTCTTGTTTTCTTCACTTTTCATTAATAGTCATTTTTGCGAACTGTAAACCAAAAAACCGTTTACACTTTAGGCGCGTGATCTCAGAGTTTCGGAGCTTGCAGCCATTACAGAAATATGAATAAAATAAGAATTTAAACAATTGCATTTGGACAAAACGATTGTTTGACTATATATAGCGGTTTTTGGGCAATGGATCAGGGGGATATATTTACATTTTGGAGGCTGATCCGCCCAGCCGCGGCAGGCACAGGTGTTCATTCTCACTCATCGTCTTAAAATCCGAATCCGACACAAATATGCCCATTTTTACTCGTCACCGTTTTCGGACAAATCCCCTATTATAGCCTTTAAAAGAAGATGCAAATCCCAGCAATTGCGGAGCAAACTCTGACAGAATCCCTGCTTTTGGGCGAAATATGGGGCTTTGGGGCGAATGTGGGATTTCTCTTTGCCCTTTCGGGCTTTTCTTTAGTGGTGGCTACTCTGATTCTCCCCGCCACAAAACGAGTTGGGGGCGACTTTTTTCTTTAGGGGCTTGACAAAGTATGAAGTTAGTGTTATAATATGATTGAGGGATATTTTTATGCTCTTACAGAATAGGAGATGAGGTGTTGCCGTAAAGGGTAAGGGGGTTCAAATGCCAATGTATTGGGAGTGTAGATATGCATTTTAACACTTTTTTAATACCCTTCTTTTAAGAAGCACAATGAATAAAGACCGAAAAATAGGCAAATGAGGAAGCGTTTAACACTTTTGTCGTGAGCTAACGCTCGTCTCCCCGAAAAAAGGTGTTAGAATATTTGGCTATTTATAGGCATTTATGGGTTATCACAAATTTGCGATTGCAAGGTGTTAAAATTAAGGAGATGATTTATTTGGATTACAACTGCAAGGTTCATGTGGTGGATATGATTATGGGAAGTGGCAAAAGCTCTGCCGCCATTAATCATATGAATGCCAACCCCGACAAGAAGTTTCTGTATATCACACCGTTTTTGAGTGAGGTAATGCGAATTAAGGAAGCTTGCCCAAATTTGAACTTCACTCAGCCGGAGGCGGAGAAAAGCGGGAGCAAGCTCAAAGACATAAAGCGGCTTTTATCTAAGGGCGATAATATTGTGAGCACTCATTCTTTGTTTCGTCTGTTCACCAATGAGATTATAGATATTTGTCGCACTATGAATTATACTTTAATAATGGACGAAGTTGCTGACGTAGTTGAGCCTTATGATATTTCAAATGATGATATGGAAATTATATTGAGAGATTTGGCGTATGTCAATCCAGATGACAACTTATTGTACTGGCGAGACGATAAGGCAGACTATCAGGGAGAGTATGATGAAATCAAGAGTAAGATTGATATGCATTCTCTTGCAATGTACGGGAGCAGTAATAGAGACGTGGTATTGTGGCTAATGCCAGTTCACAGTTTTAACGCCTTTAGAGAAGTATATATTTTGACCTATCTGTTTTCGGGGCAGATACAGAGATATTACTACGACTTCTTCAAGCTCCCCTACGACTACCTATATGTAGAGGGTGAAAGGTACGAAGATTATGCATTTACGTCAGAGGTGCAATGCCAGCGTATCAAATATGATTACTCTAAGCTAATACACATATGTGATAATGATAAACTTAATGCTATTGGTGAAATGAAAACAGACCTCTCGAAACATTGGTTCATTAGGAATAGGTCTAATAATGTGGTAATACCGCAACTGAAGAAAAACCTTTTCAATTTTTTTCATAATATCCAGAAATCATCATCGGACAACAATATATGGACAACATTCAAAGATTTTAAGAAGCCGTTATCGGGCAAGGGGTATTCTAAAGGCTACTTGCCGAGCAACAGCAGGGCGACAAACGCCTATAAGGATAGAACCTGTGTTGCATACTGTTTGAATAAGTACATTAATACCATTATCAAGCTTTTCTTTAATAATAGGGGTATAGAAACGGATGATGATGTGTATGCTACATCGGAGATGCTTCAGTTCATTTGGAGATCAGCGGTGCGTGAAGGCAATGAGATATGGGTGTATATCCCCAGCTCTCGTATGAGAAATTTATTGATACAGTGGATTGCAGAGAACCCAATGAGTGAAGGAGAATAAAAATGAGTGGCGATTACTTTGAAATGTTCTTTAACGATTTGACCTTTCATACGTTTTATTTTAGCGAAAAGAATTATAAATGGCGTTATAATTGGGTGGGAGATAAAATTAAACTTTATTATGGTCGCAATTTATACTGTACGATTCAAATTGTAAATGAATCTAAAATATATCTGGACAAAGAATTATCTGAATACGATAATTGGTTTGCAGAAGTTTTTGAAAAATATTTTAAAAACTCTTGACAAAGTGCAAAATTAGATTTATAATATACTTAGAAGATGAAATGCAGTATTTTTATATCCTCTCACAGTACAAAGTTAGAAAGGAGGCGCAGACGGTGGATGACTACACAGCTTACAGGCAGACTATAACAGAGCCGTGTGCCGATGTGTACACGGATAGCATACAGAATGACTACGACGCTTATGACACATATCAGGGTTGCCAGTCGTGGTACGAATATCAAAGGGAGTGGAATTGAGCAATGCTTTACCCAGCACAGTTATATTGCGAGATTATTTTTGATAAGGAGGACTAATATGTGGATTGATGGGAAATTTATGACCGAGCCTGAGATAATGGCGTTCATAAAACAAGCAAAAGAAGAAGCGTTCCGAGAGGGTTATTTGAAAGCCGTTGACACAAT
>Ga0310786_10004547_pt1 | contig 19298 bp, 18 predicted proteins | sample AusTroGonzalo_MG_FD_203881 | JGI IMG/M metagenome (GOLD analysis project Ga0310786, IMG submission 203881) | Bovine rumen microbial communities from tropical cattle in Woodstock, Queensland, Australia - Gonzalo_03 (v2) (version 2) | ecosystem: Host-associated > Mammals > Digestive system >... | reverse complement strand
GATGGCTGCCTCGTCTGCTATGATACCGCTGATGGTCTCCGCGGAAGTGTCTCCGGGAATGGCAATCATATCCAGGCCCACAGAACAGACACAGGTCATTGCTTCCAGTTTCTCCAGGGACAGCGCTCCGGCGGAAACAGCTTCGATCATTCCGATATCTTCGCTCACAGGGATAAAAGCGCCGCTCAGGCCGCCCACATGGTTGCTCGCCATGATGCCGCCCTTTTTCACCGCGTCGTTCAGCAGCGCAAGCGCGGCCGTCGTACCGGGTGCTCCGGCATATTCAAGGCCCATTTCAGTCAGGATATGGGCAACGGAATCGCCGCGTGCCGGTGTGGGCGCAAGGCTCAGATCCACAATGCCGAAGGGGATATTCAGCCTTCTGCTGGCTTCCTTTGCCACGAGCTGTCCTACACGGGTAATCTTGAAAGCGGTCCGCTTGATGGTTTCGGCTACAACGTCAAAAGGCTCATTCCGTACACTTTCCAGCGCGACTTTCACAACGCCGGGACCGGATACGCCGACGTTGATGGCGCATTCGGGTTCACCTGTTCCGCAGAACGCGCCTGCCATGAACGGGTTGTCTTCCACCGCGTTGGCAAAAACGACCAGCTTGGCGCAGCCCAGTCCGTCTGAATCTGAGGTCAGTTCAGCGGTTTTTTTGATAATGGTTCCCATTTCGCGCACGGCGTTCATATTGATACCCGCCCGTGTGGATGCGACGTTGACACTGGAGCAGAGCAGGTTGGTTTCGCTCAGTACTTCCGGGATGGACGCCAGCAGCCTTTCATCTGCTGCTGTAGCGCCTTTGTGCATCAGTGCGGAATAACCGCCCAGGAAGTTCACGCCGACTTCACTTGCCGCTTTATCCAGCGCCCGGGCAATCGGCTTCGGGTCACCCTGCGCGATCATGCTGACAGGTGTAACGCTGATCCGTTTGTTGACAATCGGGATACCCAGTTCCGTCTCGATTTCCTGTCCGGTATGTACCAGGTCCTTGGCCACCCGGCAGATTTTGTCGTAAACCCGGTTCGCGCATTTTTTTGGATCCGGATCGGAGCAGTCCAGGAGATTGATGCCCAGCGTAATGGTGCGGATATCAAAGTTTTCCTCCTGGATCATACGCATTGTCTGAAGAATCTCGCCTGTTTCTATCATTTTAATCAGGCCTCCTCAGATACGATGCATAGCATCGAAAATGTCCATCCGCTGCATGTGGATGGTCATTTTCAGTTCATCTCGAACAGGCTGGAGTTCACGGTCGATTTCTTCAAAACGTAAATGAGCACCGTCCAGATCAACAACCATCATCATGGTAAAGTAACCGCCGAGAATGGTTTGCGTAATGTCGAGAATGTTGATGTTCATCTCACTGAGTTTGGTGGCAACGCGGGCTATAATACCAGTGGAATCAAGGCCTGTAACGGAAATCAGTGCTTTAGTCATGAAGAACTTTCTCCTCCGGATTTATTTATCACTACATTATATAAACCAGCCAGCGCGTTTGTCAATTTCACTTTTATTTCATTCATGGGTATGATATAATACGATGGTTTAATGTTTACTATGGAAGGAGTACCCATTTGGAAAACCTTGTGCTTGCTTCGCGGTCTCCTCGCCGCTGCGAATTGCTGAACCGGATCGGTCTTACCTTTGAAACGGATGCCCCTGACGTGGATGAAACCTGCTCCCTTCCCGCGGGAGAAGCTGTGAGGGTTCTCTCCCTCCGTAAGGCGCAGGCCGCTGCGGAAGCTCATCCCGGATCATTCATTCTCGCCGCGGATACCCTGGTGTCTTTCCGGGAGGAAGCCCTTGGCAAACCCCTGGATCCCCCGGATGCCGTCAGGATGCTGCATATGCTTTCCGGCCGGACCCATCAGGTATATACCGGTGTTACGGTGATTTCCCCGGATGGCCGTGTTTTCACTGATTCAGACCGGACTGACGTGACCTTCGCTTCCATTGGTGATGCTGAAATTGCGGATTATGTCCGCTCGGGAGAACCGATGGATAAGGCAGGCGCCTATGCTTTGCAGGGCCGCGCCGGCATGTGGGTAACCCATCTGGACGGATCTGACACTTCCGTTATCGGACTTCCTCTTTATCTTGTCCGTTCTCTCCTGCTCCAGGCAGGATATCCGCTGCTTGCGGCGGAATGAACCCATCACATTGATTGAAGGATGATTGATTATGCCTTTCCTGGCACCTGATATCGGTATCGATCTTGGCACGGAGAATATCAATGTTTATGTCCGCGGACGCGGTATCGTGATCTCCGAGCCTACTCTTGTGGTTCTTGACAGGGAAAACAAACACACCGTCAAAGCCGTCGGTGATGAAGCCCGTTTCCTTTACGGCCGGTCTCCGGACCAGCTGATCGCTGTCGCGCCAATCCGGAACGGACAGGTCGCTGATTTTGATATTGCCGAACTGATGTTCCGTTATTTTATCCGTAAAGCGGTTGGTGTTTCCTATCTGGGAAAACCCAGGATTATCATCTCCATTCCCTGCGGCATGGACGATGTTAACCGCAAAGCCCTGATGGAAGCCGTCCGCATGGCCGGCGCCAGGCGTGTCTTCCTCATCGAGAAACCTTTTGCTTCCGCCATCGGCACCGGTCTGCCCGTTTATGATCCCATCGGCAGCCTTGTAGTCGATATCGGCGCGGGCACAACCGACGTTGCGGTCATCTCTCTCGGCGGCCTGGTGGTTTCCCAGAGTATTCAGGTCGGCGGCAATAAATTTAATGAAGCAATTACTGAATATCTTCGCAAGGAATGCAATATCCTGATCGGAAACCAGACAGCGGAAAATATCAAGAAAGACCTTGCGGCAGCTCTCCCCCTGGATGAGCCACGGACAATTCATGTCCGCGGCGTCAATCAGCTGAACACCTCTGCCGGTACGGTTCAGTTCACGTCCGAGCAGGCCTATGAAGCTGTCAAGAATCCCTGCAAAGCCATTGTCAAAGCCATTCGCTGGGTACTGGAAAGAACGCCGCCTGAACTGGCAGCTGATATTATGAAGGGCGGAATACATTTAACCGGAGACGGTGCAAGACTTTTTGGTTTGGATCGTTTTATATCTGAGAGCCTTGGTATGCCCGTGCTGCTGGCACGGGATCCCGGCGACTGCTGCATCCTTGGCATCGGTTACCTGACCGAAAACATCCAGCTGGTCACACCACAGGATAAACGCTCCAGGCCATCCATGAAATAACACTGTTTGATCGTAAGGAGGTGAGCTCCGGCCTATGGCAGGCAGAAGACGTCTTGAACGAAAAACGGACGACCGTCGTCCTGTTGTTACAGATGATTTTATTTATGATGATCCTCAGCAGTCCTTTTCTGACGTGGAATCCGATCCTGTTTCTTCCGATACGCCGGAAGAAGCCGTCCGTAAGCTGAGAAAGCGGACATCACAGAATGATATGGATTCGGGGGAAAATGAGTCCATCTCTGGCTCTGATACTGATTCGGGTTCCACATCCGAACGCGGAACTGTTTATTCCTCAGGCATCAGGCTGGATGAAAACCTGCAGCCTGTATATGAATCCGGCAAAAAGACCCGTAAACCTCATCCGGTTCTTCGCGGACTGATCCTTGGCGCGGTTACCCTTTCCCTGCTCCTGGCAGTCGCTGCTTTTATTTTCCATCGTGTATATGAAAAAACGCCCTATCTGGATATGCCTGAAAACGCCATATCCGCTGTTGTTTCGCCTGTCCAGTCTTTCTTTTCCGGCTTGACCGAAACGGTTTTCGGCTATTTCAGGAGCATGAAGCTGCGGGCAAACATTGAGGAAGAATACAACAGGGTCGTCAAGGAAAATGAAGAGCTTGTCTATAAAGCCATGCAGGCGGATCAGCTGAAGCAGATGCTCAGTGAATACGAGGATCTGACTGAAGAAGTCCAGGCAAACAGGGATATGAACCCCCTGGTTGCCCGCGTTACCGGGAAGTCTGACTCCAATTACTTTTCCACCATGACCATCGACAAAGGCTCGGATGACGGTGTGGAACAGTATATGGCCGTAACCTTTCAGTATTCCATGATCGGTTATGTGGAAGAAGTCCATAAAAATGAATCTACCGTACGTACCATCATTGATTCCGACGCCCATGTGGCTGCCATCATCGAATCCACCCGTGACCAGGGCGTTGTCCGCGGTACGCTTGGAATTAACGGTAAACCCCAGTGCCGGATGAATTACCTGCCGGACGAATCGCTTCCCCGTCCCGGCGACAGGGTGGTCACTTCCGGTATCGGTATGCCCTTCCCCAAGGGAATTCCGATCGGTACCGTGGAGGAGAGCACCCGCGGCATGGATGACAATAAACAGTATATCGTGCTGAATCCTTCCGCTGATTTCCAGCATCTGGAGCGCGTGATCGTGCTGCTGTATAAGCCCAAGGCCGGGCAGGTTGAGGCCCGGGAAGACAAAACGAAAATCGAATTTGAATCTATGCCGACTGCCCGCCCCTCTCCCGTAATTGAGGAAATTGCAGCGGATTTCCTGTCAGACAGGAATGACGATGAGGATTATGACGAGGATGAGGAATCCGGTGAGGATGCTGAAAATCCCGCTGAAACCGTTGAACCTACACCTGTTCCGACGGAGACGCCCTCTCCCACGCCTGTCCCGACGCCTTCCCCTGATCCGACGCCCTATGAAACACCTCTTCAGTATCAGGTGAAGAGCATCCGCGGAGAACCGACGCCTTCTCCCACGCCGACCTTCGCTCCCACAGCCACGCCTTATTTCACCCCCGACCCGGAAGATATGACCTTTGAGGAGGAATAAGGAATGCAGAAGGTATCCACCACTAGATATCAGACCGGTTTTGTCCGCCGCTATACCGCCCTGGCGCTGATTACGGTCTTCGGGTATCTCTGTCAGGTCTGTATTATGCCCTATATCCGTCCTTTCGGGATCTCCCCGAATCTGCTTTTCGTAGTCATCGGTGTGGTTACCGTCGCTTACGGAAAACTGAGGGCTTTCTGGGTCGGTGTGATTTACGGTTTGCTGATGGAGATTATGCTGCCGTCTGTCACGTTTGTAAATCTGGCCATGTATCCTGTCTCTACCCTATTCTGTTCTTTTGCTTTTGCGGATAAACCGCTGAAAACGCTGGAATATGAAAGGGCTACCAACAAAAAGAGAAAGGAAATGCCGGCCTGGCAGCGTACGGTTTTTTGTACCGCGCTCAACACCCTTGTCTATGAAGTAATCAACCTGACGTATATTTATATCGGCGGCAATGCGCTGACCTTCACGCATATCGTGAAAGGCGTCGGTAATATACTGCTCACTTCCCTGCTTTGCCTCATTCTGCTGGTGCCGCTTCGCCGTTTGATCTTCGGCAAAAAGACAAGCGTCCTCGTTCTGAAGAGCGCGCCGGTGGTCTTCAGCAAAAACTGACTGAAAATCTGAAAGTGAAAGGAGCGTAATGAATGGAAAAGAAAAAGAAATCACCTGAATTCTGGCGTTATGCTGCTTTTCTGGTTGTTCTCTTCGGTATTTTTACCTGGCTCGTTTCGGGTCTTGTCAGGCTTCAGCTGGATCAGACTGACGAGCTGCTTGAGAAAGCCCAGGATACCCGGACCAAAACCATTGCCCTTCGCGGCAAGCGCGGCAATATAACCACCTCCGATTCCGTGCTGATGGCTGCGGATGAGTCTATATACAATGTTACTTTCCAGAAGGATGCTTCCGCCAACTCGAAGGATCTCTACAAAAGCTATACCGCTTCCATTCTTGAAACCATTAAAATAGTAGAGAAAAACGGCGGCACTATTGACGTCTCCTTTGTGATCCGGCGCAAGCCTGAGCCGAAGGAAGTGGAGGAAGAAGACGAAAACGGCAATATTGTCAAAAAGATTATCGATCCCAACCCGAATATTGCTGTCGGGGACTGGGAATTCCATTTCGGCAGCGGCGTCTCTGAGTCTGTCCTGGAAACCCGTGAGCGTCAGTGGCGCTCCAACAACTATCTGACCAACAAGACGAAATACGGTACGCCCGTCCAGTGTATTGAGGCGCTGAAAAAGAGGTATCAGCTTGACGGCGATCTGATGGAAATGTATGGCCTTGAGGAACTTTCCGAGGAAACCATGCTGAAGGTCATGGCCATTTATTCGGAAATGCAGATGAATATCTTCAACTCCCAGCCCATTGTCATCGCCAAGGACGTTAAATATGAAACCGTTATTGAGATTGAAACCCGCGCCATGATGCTGCCGGGCATGAGCATTGAGATCGGTACCAAGCGGATTTATCCCCGTCATACGCTGGCCTGCCAGATCATCGGCTATACCGGCGCTATTCCCTCCCGTGCCACCTGGCTGAACCTGCAGGCCAAAGGTTATTCCTATAACGATACGATCGGCCGTGACGGCATCGAATACTCCATGGAGGACTGGCTGACACAGAATTCCTCTGTTCGTAAGGGTCAGCGCGTGGTGGAACGTGACCAGATGTCCCGTATCGTCCGTGAATTTGAAGAGCTGAAGGTGGACCCGCAGGACGGCAACAACGTCAAGCTTACCCTGAATGCCGCTTACCAGGCGGAAGCAGAAAGATGTATCAAAAACAATGTGAATAAGGTCCGTGACCTTCAGGAAAAGAAGCTTGAGACCGAAAAATGGAAAGAAGATAATAAAAAGGATATCCATAAGCGGGACTGGAACAAGTATCCGCTGGCCCTGGCGGAACACGGCTGCCTGATTGTGCTGGATATGCAGTGCCGCGTCCTGGCCCTGGCCAATTATCCGACTTACGACCTGAATGCCCTGGTTGCCGGCGGAGACGAGGCTATGGAAATCCTGGGCGACGAGCGTAACGTCCTCCTGAATTACGGTATCCATGCCCGTGGTACGCCCGGATCCATTTTCAAGATGGTTACGGCCATGGGTGCTCTGTCAGAAGGAAAACTGGCTGAAGGCGAAATGATCACGGATGAGGGTTATTTCACCAGATACAATAAGGACCTTTCCACCGCGCCGAAGTGCTGGATCAGCAAAAACGCCCGCTGGCAGCATGCCAACCAGACGATCCAGGACGGTCTGGAACATTCCTGCAATTATTTCTTCTATGAATTATCAGACCGTATTGGTGAAGAACAGCTTTACCGTTATGCCAACCTGTTTGGCCTGACCAGCCGGACCGGCATCGACCTGCCCGGTGAGGTTCGTTCCGTTGTCGGCAGCCAGCGCACCCTGTATGATCCGGATCGTCCCGTCAATGAAGCAAACCAGGACACGTCTCTGCCCATCATCGTTTTCAACTCCATCAAGAAACACCTGCGGAACTGCGGCGGTTTCCGGGAAATCTATTATGATGATGAGCGCCTGTCCGTTTGCGCGAAACGGCTTATGGACATGGCTGTCAATACAAATGAAAGCGACTGGCTGGACAGCATGCGTACCATCCTGATGGAAGAACTGAACATGAGCAAGGAAATGGTTTATCTTCAGTCCGTCATCGGTGATACCTACAACTATATGAACGACATCAAGTGGGGCGGCGGCCAGACCATCCTGACCGGTATCGGCCAGTCTGTTACCGTGCTTACGCCTATTGCCGTTGCCCGTTACGTCGCTACTGTGGCCAACGGCGGTAAACTGTACAATGTTTCCCTGATCGATAACATTACTTCTCCCGACGGAGAAATCTTGTCCCAGCGTGAACCGTCGCTGATCAATACCATTCCCAACGCCGACAAATATATGCATCTTATTCACGAAGGAATGCAGGGCGTTGCTGATGAATCCGGTACCGCCGGTAAATACTTCAGGAACTGGCCCTATCAGAAGCAGATTGCTGCGAAGACAGGTACCGCTCAGGTTACGTCCATCGACCTGGAGAACAACTCCTGGTTTGTGTGCTTTGTTCCCTATGAGAATCCAGAAATTGCCATTGCCTGTTTCATTCCGAACGGATATTCCGGATCAGAATCCTGTCATGCTCCGAAGGAATTCATCGAATGGTACATGAATCAGAAGGATCTGCGTGAAGTTGAAATCACACTGCCTTACGGCAATATGCTGGCGCCGTAATCGCTAAACGGAGGAAGATATGTCTCACTGTTACGCTGTTGCTTCGGGAAAAGGCGGTGTCGGCAAATCCACCGTGACCGCAAATCTCGCGGCTGTCCTTGCCCAGGCCGGAAACCGGGTTGTGATTGTGGATGCGGATATCGGTCTGCGCTCACAGGATGCGCTGCTCGGTATGGAAAACCGGATTGTCTATGATCTCATTGACCTGGCCAACGGGGACTGCAGCGCGGATCAGGCCGTCCTGGAAAGTGAATCCGTTCCTTCCCTTTATCTTCTTCCGGCGGCGCAGTTTGCGCGTGCCAAGGCGCTGGATCCGAAAAAATTCACGAAGATTGTCACTTCGCTTCGTAATACATTCGATTATATCTTTATTGACTGTCCTGCCGGAATTGAGCGCGGACTGCGTAATGTGCTCAATTCCGGTGTGGATGAAGTATTGCTTATTGTCACACCGGACGATATATCCGTCAGGAGTGCTGAACGGGCGGTTCAGGTCATGGAATCCAAAAAGATTCCCCGTCCCTGCCTGATTGTCAATCGGCTGGACAGCGATCTGGTCCGTTCCCGTGAAATGATGTCCGCCCGTACGGTTTCCGAAGTAATGGATCTCTCCCTGCTCGGGGAGATTCCGGAAGATACGGTTGTCAGCCGTGCGATGCTCCGTCATTCCCTTTTCATCACGTATGACTGTGAAGCCCGGAATGCCGTGCTTCGGATCGCTTCGCGCCTGAGGGGCGGCGCTCCGGCTTTTCCCATGTATGGCTGCAAAAAGCAATCTTTCCTGCAGCGTATTTTTGCCCGTTCTGTCAAGGAGGTGATTCCGCTTGACGATCACTGAAAACCGTCATGCCCGTGCACATGTGGACGGTGTTCTGATCGCACTTGTTTTTGCCATGGCTCTTTTCGGAATCGTTGCTGTCTGTGTCGCGACCTATTCTCCCAATTCTTCTTCAGACACATCCTTTCTGAATCATGTTATTGAGTCTTCCTACGCCATGAAACAGTGCCTTTTCGTTCTGATGGCACCGTTGGTCATCGGCGTAATTATGGCCTTTCCCTACGATATCCTGAGACGTCGTGCGGAATGGTTTTATTGGGCGGCTTTCATTCTGCTGGCTGTTACCACAATTTTCAACCGTGCCCAGGGCGTTAAAGCCTGGCTTGATACTTTGTGGGGATATACCATCCAGCCTTCTGAATTCATGAAACTGGCTATGATCCTTGTCCTGGCCAAAAACTTTTCCAGGCAGGACGCTCCCATGGGCGATTCAAAATCCTTTATCCATATCTTCATGATCGTCATCGTCCCCGGCGTCGTCATCCTCCTTCAGGGTGAAACCGGCTCCCTGCTGGTGATTATCTTCATGTTCGCTGTCATGATGTACTTTGCGAATGTTTCCCTCAAAACGCTGTCGATCCTGTCTGTCCTTGCCATAATGGGTGTTCTGGCGATATACGGATATATGACGCTTACCGGTTCAGATGACTATCGTCTTGCCCGGATTGCAGGCTGGATGAATCCTGATATGTTTTCTTCTTCTGACGCTTATCAGCAGACCATGTCCAAGATGACCATCGGATCAGGCGGCCTGACAGGAAACGGCATGTTTGTTACCGGAGCGATTTCCCAGCTAAATTATGTTCCTGCGGACTGGACAGACTTCATTTATTCCACCATAGGTGAAACCTGGGGCTTTGTCGGCTGCGTGGCTGTCCTTGTCGGATATGTGCTCATCCTGCTGCGGATGCTCTACCTGGCCTGGTTCACCCGGGATAAATTCGGCAGGATGATCATTATCGGGGTTATGGGCATGCTGCTCTTCCATGTGCTTGAAAACATTGCCATGACCCTGGGCCTCATGCCGATTACCGGTATTCCGCTTCCCTTCCTTTCCTACGGCGGATCCAATATGATGACAAATATGGGCGGTGTGGGCCTTGTGCTGAACGCTACCAGGAATCGTTCACTGAACGTTTCTGTCAGCACGCCCCAGACTTTCTACAATCCTTATCGTATCCACAAACGCTTTAAGACAAAATCCTACTGATGAAATTTCAGCCACAGACAGGAGGCGGTCACATGGCGGGCGATTTCAACGAGGAATATCTTGTTCAGGCCGGTTCATCCTACAGCCGGGTCATGAACGGAACCGTCCTGCCCTGGCTTGAGTCCAGGGGCAGTGTTTCTGTCGTTCCCGGCTTTGAAAACCGGCCCCTGTACTGCGTTTCTTACCAGGCGGAGCATCCTGTCGGCACGGTTTTCATTGTCCATGGTTTTACTGAAAACGCGCTGAAATATTCTGAATTGATCTTTTCCCTTCTGCACCAGGGCTTTTCAGTCGTAGCTTATGACCAGCGCGGTCATGGTCGTTCCTGGAGGGCAGACGGGATTCCGGATATTTCTGTAACCCATGTGGATCATTTTTCGGAATATGTGGAAGATCTGCAGATCATATATGATACATATAGGAAGAGTATGCCTTCTCCCTGTTTCCTGTTTGCGCATTCTATGGGCGGCGCCGTTGCGTCTCTCTTCCTGGAACGCGGAAATCATGACGTCGCAGGCGCTGTTTTTTCTTCTCCGATGATTGCGCCATATATCCGCTCCGTTCCTGTTCCGGTGGCTTCCGCGCTTTCCTCCGTAGCTTCTTTTATGGGACGGGGGAAACGCTGGCCCTTCTTTATGAAGCCTTATTCCGGTCCGGAGGACTTCAGCACATCCTGTGCCACAGATCCTGACCGGTTTGCCTGGTATGATGCAATCAAGGCATCCCGCGCTGAGTTCAGGAACAGTGTTCCTTCCTATCGCTGGTCCTATGAGGCCGTTCATGTTACGGATCAGATCCTGGCTTCGGGTGCGCCGGAAAGTATTACCTGCCCTGTCATTCTTTTCTCTGCGGAAACAGACTTCAGTGTGGAACGGGAACCGCAGCAGGTCTTTATCAACAGGGTCAAAAACGGTCAGTTTATTCCTGTTTCCGGTGCCCGTCATGAAATATTCCGTTCTGTCAATGATGTCCTTTTCCCCTGGTGGCGCCAGGTGATTTCATTCCTGAAGGCAAACTGTCAGCATTCCTGAATAACGGAGGGTTAGTGCCATGAACCGAAAGAAATCTTTTTTCCCCGTTGTCTTTGTTCTGGTGATGTTGTTATGTGTCCTGTTTATTGCCTGGTATCTTCCCACTGTCAGCAGCCTGCGTTTCAAACTTCAGGATGCGAATATAAGACTGGAAACAAGCCAGGGACGTGAACGGAAACAGCAGCATGAGTATGTCGAAACCGTCGAGGCACTGGCTGCCGCGCAGGAGGAACTTGCCCGTGTACAGCCCCTGGCCGATCAGGCAGCCGCGGAGAAGAAGGCAATGAAAGAGGAGCGTAAACAGCTTCGCCAGGAGAAAAAGGAACTCGAGGAAAAGCTCGGTTCGGAATCGGAGGGTCAGGAACAATGAGTAAGCAGATCAGAATTATCCTGTGTATTGTACTGATCATGTCTGTTACGTTGATGCTTGTTTGCGGGCTTCACCTTTTCAGCCTCCGTTCTCAGCTGAAGGATACTGAAATCCGTCTTGAGGAAAGCCGGAATACATGGGAAGCCATTGATGCGGATAAACGTGCCATTCAGGACGATCTGAAACTCGTCAACAATAGCCTGAAAGAGGCGAACCAGTCTCTTTCGGAATGGTCTGAACAGTCTGTGACCATGCAGCAGGAAATTGATGAACTGCGTACGCAGATTGAATCTTTGAAGACCGGTACAAAGTAATTTTGTTCCTGGCATTTTATCTTTTCTTTTCATGCTTTTTTTCGCAGGCAGATGATCAAAAACTATTGACATCGCCTGACACGCGTGATATAGTAATCGACGTTGTCGGAACAAACGGTACGGCAATGTGGATTATCTGGGTGTGGCGCAGTTTGGTAGCGTGCTTGAATGGGGTTCAAGAGGCCGGAGGTTCGAATCCTCTCACCCAGACGTTTACTTCCTGATGAAAATCAGGAAGTTTTTTTATACCCTCCCTGTGCAGACGGTACCTTCCCTGTTTCTTGCTTGTCATGTCTCTGTGAATGTTGTAAAATATCTGTGTTTTATATTCAGGAAAGGAAGCATCAGAAAATGACGAAACTCGAAGCATCCCTCCTTGATATTCTTAAGGAAGACTGCCGTATCCCCCTCGAAAAGATGGCCGTTATGACCGGCGCCTCTCTGGAAGAGGTTGCATCTGCAATAGAAGATCTTGAAAACCGGAAGATTATTCTTCGTTACAGCCCCATGATCAACTGGGACCGTACCGATCGTGAACGCGTGGAAGCCATGATTGAGGTTCGTGTCACGCCCCAGCGGGATATGGGTTTTGACGCGATCGCCCGCCGGATTTATCGCTTTGATGAAGTCAAAAGCGTCTATCTCATGTCCGGTTCCTACGATCTGCTTGTCCTTGTGGAAGCCCGTACGCTGAAGGAGCTTGCGGCTTTTGTCGCTTCCAAGCTTTCTCCGCTCGAAACGGTCACCGGTACGGCGACCAGCTTTGTGCTGAAGAGATATAAAGAAGAAGGCGTTATTTTCGAAACCGATGACGCTGATCACAGGCTGGTGATCTCACCGTGAACTACGATCAGTATCTGAACAGCAGAATTGCTGCTGTACCGCCCAGCGGTATCCGCCGTTTTTTTGATCTGGCTGCCTCCCGGAAGGATGCCATCTCCCTCGGCGTCGGTGAGCCGGATTTTAAAACCCCTTATCTGTTCCGTGACGCTGCGATTAATTCCCTTCTGGACGGTGAAACCCAGTACACCGGTAACCGGGGTCTGATTGAGCTGCGGCAGGAGATTTCCCTTTATCTTTCCGGCCGTTACAATATTTCCTATCGTCCTGAAACGGAAATACTGGTCACCATCGGCGCTTCTGAAGCAATTGATGTTGCTCTGCGCGCCCTGATTACTGAAGGTGACGAAGTGCTGGTTCCCGATCCCAGCTATGTTTCCTATGCGCCCGGCGTTATTTTTGCCGGCGGCGTTCCCGTTCCGGTTGAAACCCGTCAGGAAGATGATTTCCGTCTGAAGGCTGAAGCGCTGGAGAAAAAAATCACCCCAAAATCCAAGCTGCTGATCCTTCCCTATCCCAATAACCCCACCGGCGCCATTATGGAAAAGGAAGACCTGGAAGCTATTGCCCAGGTGATCCGGGAACATGACCTGCTGGTCATTTCCGATGAGATCTATTCAGAGCTTGTCTATGATAATCATGTTCATGTGGCTTTCGCGTCTGTTCCGGATATGCTTGAACGCACCATCACCATCAACGGCTTCAGCAAATCCTTCGCCATGACCGGCTGGCGTGTCGGTTATGCCTGCGGCCCGGAAGAAATCATCACTGTCATGAACAAGATTCATCAGTATGCCATCATGTGCGCGCCGCGTCAGGGCCAGGTGGCTGCTACGGCCGCTCTCAGGATCGGCCGGGAAAACAATTATGAATCCATTGTCACCATGCGGGAAAGCTATGACCGCCGCCGCAGGCTCATGGTCACCGCTTTCAGGGATATGGGACTGGAATGCTTTGAACCCTACGGCGCTTTCTATGCCTTCCCCTCCATTCAGCGCACCGGCATGACCAGTGAGGAATTCTGTGCTGAACTTCTGAAGGAGAAGAACGTCGCGGCCGTTCCCGGCAATGCCTTCGGCGCTTCCGGTGAAGGCCATATTCGATGCTGCTATGCAACAGCCGTTGACAAGATCAACATCGCGCTGGAGCGGATTGCGGATTTTGTCGCTTCCCGTTCCTGAAAAACCTGGAGGATTTACGAATGATCAGAAAAATAATCGCGTTGCTTCTTTCCGTATTGTTGCTTCTGCCCGTCTGCGTTTTTGCTGAGGATGAGCTTGATATTGAGGAAGTCATCGATCTTACCGAGGAAGAAAGCTCCACCTATCAGCTGGACAGCAACGGTAACACGATTATCACCGTCACCTGTACCGGAGACTTTACCATCGGCGGGGATAATTATCACAAAAAGGGAAAGAAGTTCTACAGCGAACTGGAGAAAAACGATAACAATATCAATTTCACCATGGCAAACATGAAGGATATCTTTAAAAACGACACCATGACCCTGGTCAATTTTGAAGGTACTTTTACGGAAACCAAATTTGTGCCGGACAACAAAAAGGGAAACAGTTTCCTTTTCAACATTTCCCCTTCCTATGTGAATGTGCTGACAGACAATTCCATTGAGGCTGTCTGCCTGGAAAACAACCACGTAATGGATCATGGCCAGGAAGGATATGAGGAAACAAAGGACACCCTCCGCAATGCGGGTGTTGTCTACTCCAATTCAGAGGAAATCGGCGTATTCTACGTCAATGATATCCAGATTGCGATGCTCAGCTACCTGTGCATCGATCGCTACGATAAGGAATTTCCTCCGTATGCTAACCTATACGAAAAGGTTGCTGCCGATATAAAGGCAACCAAAGAAAAGTATCCCATCGTCATTGTGTCTTTCCACTGGGGCCGGGAAAAAGACTACAGCCCCACGCAGAACCAGATCAAAATGGGTCGTCTGGCCGTGGACAGCGGCGCGGATCTTGTTATCGGTCATCATTCCCACCGCATAAATCCCATCGAGCAGTATAACGGCGTCTATATCTGTTATTCCCTGGGCAACTTCTGTTTCTCCGGCAATGACAAACCGGACGATATGAATTCCTTCATTTTCCAGACACGTTTTCTCGTGGATAAAAACACCCAGGAAGCTGCCAATCTGGGATTCCGGATCATTCCGATCCGCATTACGTCCATCAAGGACAGGAATAACTATACCCCCACTCCCATTACAGATGACATGAAGAAAGAGGGAATCATCAACACCCTGAAGGATAACGGCAGGAAATACCTGGATTATGCTGTTTCCGACTATCCGCTCAACTGGAAGGATTAAGTGGCTTCTATGCATGTTTCTGTTCTTCTGGATGCCTGTCAGAAAGCTGGCATTGATTTCTACACCGGCGTACCGGATTCCCTTCTGAAAGCGCTTTGTAATGAGCTTTATGCCCGTTACGGCACGGACGGCGACAGTCACGTTGTCGCGCATAATGAAGGCGGAGCCATCGCTTTATGCGCCGGTCATTATCTGTCTTCCGGCCGTCCCGGTCTCTGCTATATGCAGAACAGCGGCCTCGGCAATGCGGTCAATCCCCTGGCTTCCCTCATGGATCCCGAGGTCTATGCCATTCCCTGCCTGCTGGTTGTGGGCTGGCGGGGGGAACCCGGCGTGAAGGATGAGCCGCAGCATAAAAAGCAGGGTGTTGTCACCCTGGATCAGCTGGATATCCTCGGTATTCCTTACAGGATCCTTTCTCCGGATACTGCCGATGATACTTTCCTCGCTGATTTCAGTGATCTGCTTTCTGAAATGAACAGTGGCAAAACTGCCGCCATTGTTGTCCGGAAAGGTGCGCTTCAGTCCGACTGCAAACCGGAATACGGCAATCAGTACCGGATGACGCGAGAGACGGCCGCCGGCATTATTCTTGCTGCTTCCAACCCGGATGATGTGTTTGTTTCCACGACCGGCAAGCTCTCCCGTGAAATCTTCGAACTGCGTGAATCCAGGGGGGAAGATCATTCCCGGGATTTCCTGACCGTCGGATCCATGGGCCATGCCGCGATGATTGCCCTGCGGATTGCCGTTGAAAAGCCGCAAAAGAGAATCTGGTGCCTGGATGGTGACGGAGCCAGTCTTATGCATCTGGGTGCCCTTCCGGTTATCGGAAAGCGTCTTCCGTCCAATCTGGTTCATGTGATCATCAATAATGGCGCCCATGAAACCGTGGGCGGTATGCCTGTCTGCAGCGGCGCCATGAATATTCCTGCCCTTGCATCAGCGGCCGGTTATCCGTCTGTTTTTTCTGCTGATTCAGAGGATGCGCTGAAGGCTGTTCTGAAGGATTCCCTTCCCGGTGCTGCCGGTCCTGTCCTGATCGAAGTCCGGTGTGCCTGCGGCGCCCGGGTGGATCTGGGGCGTCCCACTACGACGCCTGTGGAGAATCGGAACGCTTTTATGAGATTCCTGCAGAAATAATCCAAAATATTACAAAAAGTTCACAAATTTGACTACAACATGTAGTGGAAACTTATTGACCTGAATCATATATTTAGATATTATAAAGTATAAAATAATGATTCAGGAGGTGTATGCGGAATGATTGCCGGTTACGGCAGCAAACCTGTCTTTCAGTATAAATTCCGTCCCCTCCTGCAGGATCAGCGCGCCATGGATGGCGGCTTCTGTGTCATCCTTTATGAAAACCGTATCCTCTCCTTCAGCACCTACAGGGTGGACGGTTCCTTTATTGATGAGCTGTGTTTTTCCCTCCCTGTCCGTGTGATCCAGTGCTTCTACGGCCTGCTCCGCACTGCCGGCAGCTGGCTGGGCGATACTCCCTGTGATCTTCGGGGCGCCAGTATTACCCCTTATGCTTCATCCTTTGCCTTTGACGGCTATGATCCGATCCGGGTCTGGGGCATCAATGATCTGCTTTGCCAGCCCGCCGGTTCCCAGGCCGGTTTCTTTGCCCGCCATCTCTATGTCCTCTTCGAGGACGTGGCCAATCTCCTTGCGGAAAACGGTATCCGTATGACGCTGGACGGCTTTACCTGGGATACGGAAAAGATCCATCCTTTCCGCAAAGGTCAGCTTTATTCTTCCGGAAGACAAGGCGTAATCTGATATTCCACGCGTACCGGATGGTACGCTTTTTTATTTTGATTGAAGGGAAGCAATGCTATGACAATCATGGAAAAGTATGAATCCTGGAAAAACTGTTCCGCCATGACAGATGAACTGCTGTCTGAACTCAACTCCATGAATCAGGATCAGGTCAACGACAGCTTTTACCGGGATCTGGCCTTTGGTACAGGTGGACTGAGGGGTGTACTCGGCGCTGGTACCAACCGGATGAATCTCTTTACGGTCATGAAAGCTACCCGCGGCCTGGCCCGGTACCTGCTGGATAATTTCAGCAATCCTTCCTGCGCCGTCAGCTGCGACAGCCGCATCCATTCCCGCGATTTTGCGGAACTGACTGCCGCTGTTCTTGCGGAAAACGGGATTCAGGTCTGGCTTTATCCCCGTCTCCAGCCTACGCCCATGCTCAGTTTCGCGGTGCGTCATCTCTCCGCTTCGGCCGGCGTAATGGTCACCGCCTCTCATAATCCTGCCAAATTCAACGGATATAAGGTCTATGGGGCAGACGGCTGCCAGATTACCCTGGAAGCCGCTGACCAGATTCAGAAGATAATCAGCGAACAGCCAGATCTTTCCGACAGCCTTCCTTCTTTTGAAAAGTATCTGGCCGCAGGCACAATCCGGTATATTACAGAGGAGACCATAGAGGCCTATTACCAGGCGGTAATGAGTCTCCGGGCTCGTCCTTCGTCCGAACAGCTTCACGTGGTCTATTCACCGCTGAACGGCGCCGGAAACGTACCTGTGCGTGAAATCATGAAACGCCTGGGCAATATTAAAGTGGAAATGGTAACCGAGCAGGAGCTGCCTGACGGACACTTCCCCACTTGTCCTTATCCGAATCCGGAAATCCGTGAAGCCATGAACCTGGCCATTCAGAAAACCGTTGAAACCGGTGCTGACCTGTGCTTTGCCACAGATCCTGACTGTGACCGCATGGGTGCCGGCGTTCGTGTTGGCAATGATGTGAAACTGATCAGCGGCAATGATATGGGTATCCTCATGCTGGATTATCTCTGCCGGAACCGTCTGCCTGTACAGGGCAAGCTTCCTCCTGTTGTGGTTAAAACCATCGTGACCACGGAAATGGCCCGTGCCCTTTGCGACAAATACGGTCTGGAGCTGCGGAATGTGCTGACCGGTTTCAAATATATCGGTGAACAGATCGGCATGCTGGAAGCAGCCGGCCAGGCGGATCGTTTCCTCTTCGGTTTTGAGGAAAGCTACGGCTATCTGTCTGGTACGGATGTCCGGGATAAGGATGCGGTAAACGCTGTCCTGCTTCTCTGCGATATGGCCGCCGGTCTCAAGGAGCAGGGTCTTTCCCTCCTTGACCGCCTGGAGGAGCTGCACGCTGAATTCGGTCTCTATGTCCAGCGCCTGCTGACTTATGAATATGAAGGCGAAAACGGTTCAAAAAAGATGAACAGCATCATGCAGGCTCTCCGGGCTCCCCTTGCGGACTTTGCCGACTCCCGGCTCAATAACTGCACACGGATTGATTACCAGAATGACGATACCGGTCTTCCGAAGAGTGACGTGCTTTCCTTTACGCTTTCAGCTGATGATCAGTTCATTGTCCGTCCTTCCGGCACGGAACCGAAGCTCAAAGCATACCTTTTTACAAGAGCCGCTTCTGTTTCGGAAGCTGAAAAGAACCTGGATCGCCTACAGGAACTTGTGGACGGCTTATGCCGGTAAAAACATAAAAAAGAAAGGACTGCCTGATGGCAGTCCTTTTTGTTTCTGATGAATCAGAACCGGTTCTGGCGCTGTGCTTCGAAGCAGTCGCGGCAGTACACGGGACGATCTCCACGGGGCTGGAAGGGAACCTGGGTTTCGCATCCGCAGCCATCGCAGATCACGGTGAACATCTGACGGGGAGCACCGCCATTGCCGTTCTGGGCCCGACGGGCAGCGCGGCAGGCAGGGCAGCGGGTGGGCTCGTTCTGGAAGCCCTTCTGGGCAAAGAATTCCTGCTCACTGGCAGAGAAAACGAATTCGTTGCCGCAGTCACGACAGGTGAGAGTCTTGTCTTCGTACATGGATCATATCCTCCTAAAAATGTTGTTTACCCGCGCCATTGGTGAAGATTCGTGCCCCGTTCCAGACAATGGTTATGAGTAACAACCATAGAGGAAATGAACCGCGTAGTTACTACCAGGGTTGGGTTTACTGTCAGAGTATAACATGACGCTTTTATTTTGTACAGAGTTTTTTTATATAAATGCAAACGTTAACATGTATACATTTCAAAACATCGGGCAAAAACAAAAATACCGGAGTACAACTCCGGTATTCTGCGAGGTGCCATCCGGATTCGAACCGGAGAATAAAGGTTTTGCAGACCTTCGCCTTACCGCTTGGCTATGGCACCATAAAAATGGAGCGGTAGACGGGACTCGGACCCGCGACATCCACCTTGGCAAGGTGGCACTCTACCAACTGAGCTACTACCGCATAAAATGTGCCTTGGGGCGGAATCGAACCACCGAC
>Ga0310786_10004546_pt1 | contig 19301 bp, 16 predicted proteins | sample AusTroGonzalo_MG_FD_203881 | JGI IMG/M metagenome (GOLD analysis project Ga0310786, IMG submission 203881) | Bovine rumen microbial communities from tropical cattle in Woodstock, Queensland, Australia - Gonzalo_03 (v2) (version 2) | ecosystem: Host-associated > Mammals > Digestive system >... | reverse complement strand
ATCATTTTTCCCCATAGTAAGACAGTTCTTAGGGCATACTTCTACACAAGCAGAGCACCCGCAGCAATCGCTTTGTACTTGGTTTTCTAAAAATCTGTTCATCTTTCAATCAACACTTCGTTAAATAATCGTTAATTTCGGACACTCCCTAAATATGGGATAAAACTGCGTTTATTTCGCTAAACCAAGCCGTTTTCTAACTGTTGTAGCGAGATAAACGCACTTTTATACCTGTATTCTCCCCCTTTAGAGGGGTGGGGGGCTTGGTTTTTATCGTTCATTTCTTCTTCCGTTTTTTCAGAATATCCATTATCTCCTTATATTCGTTCATCTTAAACACATTACAGAAAGTGAAGAACACCGTGGTTCCTACAGTAATCTGCAAGGGCAGGATAATCCAGTAGCTTAATGGTAAGTATTTCAAGAACCATACAGAAAGGGCAATGGCTATTGCTAAGCAATAGGAGGGGGCAATGTCATGCAACTGCATCCATGAACTGTAGCCCAACAGACGTCCTGAATAGTGGGAATTGAGGAAGTAGGCTATGATGCCAACTAATATGTTTACCCAAAGCATAGGCATAATGCCGATGAAGGCACCGACAAAAAGCGGTATTAAGGCAATGAGTTTCTTGATGACCTCCAGTCCAAGGAATAGGTCGCTACGCCCTTGTACCTGTAACATATTGAGATTAATGGCATGTAAAGGATAGAGGGAACTGCTTAGGCAGATAAGAGGCAGATAGGTTGACGCCTCGTGCCATTTGGAACCTATCATGCAGTAGATGAGTGGCTCGCTTACAGCGCCCAGTGAAATCAGGGTTACGGTGGTGATAAACATACTGGTCCGGATGATGCGGCGATAGGCGCTGACCATGCGCTCTTTGTCATCCTGTATGCTGCTTAGCACTGGGTAGGTGACTCTCTGCACAATATTGGTCAGATTCGATGAGAATAATTTTGCATAGTGTTGAGCACGGGTATATTGACCCAACGTGGCTGGATTATAGAACTTACCCACTACTACTTGATATAGTTCTTTCCATACCGTATCCAAAAGTGTACTTACCATCATCTTCCATCCGAAGCCAAACAGGTTGTGGAAGCTTTCGGTGGAGAAACGCAATCGTGGCAACCACTTATTATATATATATAATTGTAGAGTACGCAGCGCGTGAGACATTAGTTGTTGGGCCACCAATGCCCATACGCCGAATCCCATGATTGCCATGGCGATGCCCACGGCTCCACTTATTGCCGATGCTATGATGGTAATCTTTGTCTGGGTCTTGAAGTCGATGCGCTTGGTCAGGCGTGTCTGCTGTACCATGCCCAAAGCTCCGATGATGAGTCCTAATGATGAGACACGTACCAGTGCTACCAATTCTTCCCGATTGAAAAAGTTGGCTATTAGCGGGGCGCATACAAACACTACCGCATAGAGTAGCAGGCTCATGCCAAGGTTGCAGATGAAGGCCGTGTTGTAGTCATCGTCGGAAGCATCTTTCTTGCGTATCAGAGCAGTTGTGAAGCCTCCATTGACAAGGGCTGTGCAGACCACGGTGAAGATGCCGGTAAGTCCCAACAGGCCATAGTCGTCGGGCGAAAGCAGTCGGGCCAGCACAATGCCAATGACAAACTGCATGCCATAGCGTGCAGCATTGTCCAAGGCTGACCAGCCCAGACCCTTCACCGTTTTATTTTTCAGCGATTCTGCCATTTGGGATTTCAAGATTCAAGTTGCAGGATTCAATCATAGTTTTCTATGTTATGAAGGGAGTCACTCGTCGAATTCTTTACATTCTCGCGCAGCACCTGTACTGGCGAGCCCCCCATCAAGCAGTAGGACTTTTTCACGCAACGGCGTGTTATGATTGTCCCCATGCCCCATGTGCAATGTTCGGGGGTCGTGACACTGTGCATCACCTTGCAGCCAGCCCCAAACCAGTTGTACTCACCGATTTCAATTGGGCCGTATGCGGGCAGATGCTCTTTCTTCTTGATATCATAAAGTGCATGAAAGTTGGTGTCCATACAGAGACAACCCCATCCTAAGACAACATGATGGTGAAAGATAATACGATGATAAGAGACCAGTTTTAATCCTGCGTAGTTTCTGAATTCATAACCTATATCAACTGTAGATTTAGGCCCGAAAGAAACATAACTATCGTTCCCGAGAATACAATTGCCTCTGAAAAAAACAGTGCCACCGTGATTATCCCAAGTGATGCCGTTGTTGGAATATATTGACACCCTTCGGAAGCCCATCCTGATCATACCGTGGCGTATGCGTCCGTCCTCAGGCTCTATACGCACCTTACCCTTACACGCCAGCAGGTGAGGCTTATAAAGCACAATAGGCAACTTGATGGCCTGCCGCCAAGGCAGATAGTGGAAGTTGAAATACAGCGTCGGCACGATGTATCTTAATTCTTGCAGGTATCGGTGTATCTTTTTCTTATTCATGTTCGGATTAATGGATTATCAATACGCCTTTTCGTCTCTCTTGAAAATGGACTTCACAGTCATCCAGATGATACGTAGGTCAAGCCATAGGCTCCAGTGTTGTATATACCATATGTCACGCTCCACACGTCCTTCCATCTGCCAGAGCTCACTGGTTTCACCGCGGAAGCCTGTTGCCTGAGCCCAACCGGTTATGCCTGGCTTGACAAAGTGGCGCACCATATACCTGTCTATCAATCGCTCGTACTGTTCCGTATGAGCCAGCATGTGAGGTCGTGGCCCCACGATGCTCATGTTTCCTATAAGGACGTTCCAGAACTGCGGCAGTTCATCAATATTAGTCTTTCGCATGAAATCACCAAAGGGGAACTTGCGTGGATCATCCTTGGTTGCTTGCAGACGGTCGGCATCGCTATTCACGTGCATGGAGCGGAATTTATAGCAATAGAAATCATGACCGTTCAGTCCCGTACGTAGTTGGCGGAAGAAAACGGGTCCAGGGCTTTGCCGTTTGATGATGGCGGCGATGAAGGGGAACAGCAATGCTGTGGGTATCAGGCACAAGATGGAGAAAACGATATCTGATAATCGTTTAAGCAACCTGTTCAATGGTTCTTCCAGCGGACTTGCGTATGTGGTCATGACCCCAATGTCATCAATGAGGAGTGGTTGCAAGTTCAGTTTCTCTTCGGCAGTGGGCAAATAATAGAATTTGGCCATACGGTTATCACACAGACGGGCAGTCTGTTCAATCAACTCACGCTCATTGCGAGGTACACATAGGTAAACCTCGTCGCCCAACTTAATGTTTTCTGGCCGGGACAGAAGTGACTCGAAGTCTATGATACTTCCGTTATTTCTTAGCCCCTCAATTTCACCGTAGATGCCTCGAACCTTATAGCCAAATGTGGAATTACGGGTGAGTTTCTTATATAGATGTAACAGTTCTTTGTCTGATCCTACAAGTGTTACGTAACGTGTGTTGTAGCCAGACTGCCTTAGCTTTTTGACCGACCATCGTTCTATAAAACGCAACAGAATGATGGAAACAAGCATAACAAGTCCCATGACAAACAGTTGCCAACCCAATCGGGATGTGAAGTGAATGGTACGTAGCAACAGATATGACAGCAAAGTCTGCGTTATCACAAGCATTGTGCTGCGGCGCAGAATTTCGTTGGCACCCACTATACGCTCATGAATTAGAGAGGGGAATAAATATTGGGCAACAATGAAAGCAAAGGTGCATATCATCCATAAAACCCGTCCTTTTTCTTCGTCCCAGACTTCCGAATGGGGAATGGTGCCTATCACGATGTAGAGCAGTATGCATAATAAAATATAGTCCCCTGCTATGATTAGCAGCTGAATCAGTTTGTTAGTATAATGGTTATTCCTTATTCTAAGATGCATTGTTTTTATTCTTTCTCGACAAAATGATAACGATTCAGAATGTCATGCAATTCGTTGCGCGAACAGTACATCATCAAGTCGATGATGCTTAGGTCGGGAACGAACTCATCATAGCGCTGCTTGTAGCGGATGTCCTCATTTCGACGCAGAAACTGGAGATTTATGCCCATTTCGTGGAAAGCGTTCTTGTCGTAGTAACTCATTCCAGCGCCGGAAGGGTTGATATAGTCGGTGAAACCGAAGTACTCACACGTACGGCGGATAATCTCCGGGGCTTTGCAATCCCAGTGATCTGACACCTCCGAGAGCATTCTGAACTCCGTCTTGATACCCAGATACTCGGCCACGGACCTCAGTTGCCTTACAAGATAGCGCGTCAAGTCTGGTTCTTCATCCAGCAGGATAGGCCTGATTACATCCATAGCCTCGCTGTAGTGTGGAGCTTTGCAGTAATAGTACTCCAACACCCGGCACATTTTGTGAGTTCGTTTAAGGTTGACCACCCGGCTCGTCTCACTGATGTAGCGGTCTGCTGAAGCATGACTCACTTCAATACCGAAGTACTGTGGCTTACCCTCTTGCCCTAAAATACGGTTACGGTTGATCCAGCCGTTCTGGATGAAGTGAGCACTATCGCCCACAACAAACAAATCGGATGCATGGATGAGCTGCCAATAACCGATGTACGGAAAGAAGTATGGCTGCATGAGGGAGATATATCGTTTATCTTCATTCATAACACAAAACAGATCTGTTTCAACTCTTCGTCATCACTATGGATGACACACATCTTGCGGTCATCGACTTTGTTGGTCACAGGGGCACTGCTGGTGCGAAACACGCCGCTGTCGAAATAGCGGTCATCCATGCATAGCATCATGCCGCACACATACTCGTCGTAATGCTTGCCCTCCCACTCACAGGGGTAGGTTTGCTGCTGGATGAAAGGCTGGAGGATATAGTTAGAATTGAAAATAGTATTTCTCCATGTCTCCTCATCAGTCATGACGCCGGCATACAAACCTACACTCTTGCCTAGGTCATTGGGCTTGAGAATGTAACGATTCTTGTTCCTTAGAGCATCCTCCCATATCTCCGGATGCTCATAATATAAATAGGTGGGGATGGTGTGCTGACGCATGAACATCGTTTCCTCTTCCGTAAGGCACTGGCGCGTGAAGTCATCTACGAAAATGAGGTGCAGAAAACGCTTGTCGTGAGCCAGGAAGATGGTGCGGAAGTCGTTCAGCATCCGTGCATCTATCATGGCTTGCAGGGTCTCCATCCTGAAGGATAGAAGGTCTTGTTGATTGAGGGCACTGAATACCATCCCGCCGTTACTCCACTGGTCGATATGCTTTTCCACTTCAGGGGCTTCATAGATGGTTACTTTATGTCCGTAGTACTCGTAGAACTTCTTGTAAAGGGCAATCTCGTTTGTCGGGTCGCTGCTCTTCAGTACATATATAGGACTGTGTTCGGAGATGATGTCGTGCATGTTTTTTAGCATCTCATCGTAGCGGTTCTCCCAAAAAGCACTGGGATAAGCGGACATAAACTGCTCGGCCTTGACTACCGAGGGATAATTGAACCAGATGCCGTGCCCGAAGAACCGGCTGGTGATTTCGACAAGCAGCAGTAGGCCATCATCGCTGATGAGATAGTCGGGTCTATAGGCTCCAGCCCTGAAGGGATAATGGCTCTGTCGGTCCAGTATTTCCATCACTTTATTGTCCAGGGGCATATATCCCGGTACCCACTCGCGGTAGTGTTCCGCCATATAGAAGATACACTTATAGAGCAGGGCCTGCATGCGCCGCAGTTCATTACGCCGCTCCGTTGTAATCAGCATCGGACGGTTGTGATACCAACGGTGGTAGTAGTCGGTCTTGTCAGCGAACAACTGAAAGCAAACGTCCTGAGGTCTCATTCTCCTTTAAATAGTCTCGACTGGTAGCCCAGACACTGGAATCCGTTGCGGTTGATGATGGGGATAATGCTCGTGGGCACCTTCAGCTGGTTGCGTACCCAGAAGCAGATACTGGTGGACATGCCGATGGTTTCGGTGTAGCGCATCAGTCGTTGTATGTTCTCTAACGAGAGAGCACGGTTGGGGGCAGTACGTCCGCGCTGCTTGCGGTGGTCGGCGTTCTTGGGGCTGATATAGTCCATGTAGAGGTCGCGTTCCATGTTTTTGTCGAAGTAGCCGAGCCATTGTCCTAACTGTGCCAGGTTTTCCATGCAGGCCGTGAGGAACTCCGGCTTATAGTTCACAATTCCGGCATCGTGAAGCATGTCAAAGAACTCCTTTATGTGCTCGTCGGTGAGATAGGGCACGAAGATGGGCTGTACCAAAGCCGAGTTAGCCTGTATGCCGCGCTCCTGACACATCTTGACGGCAGCCATACGCTCTTCTATCGGGGCGGCATAAGGTTCCAGCAGGTCACGGAACGGGGTGGGCATGATGCTAACCGATGTGTTGAACTGCATCTTATCTTTCAGTTGCTCAAAGAGGTCAAGTATGGTCTCGCCCTCGTTTTCCACCATCAGGTGCTTGGTGCCGGCTTTCGATGCGATGAACAGGCGGGCGTTGCTGTTTGGGTAGCGCTTGAAGTGAGCAATGAACTCACGCAGAATGCGGTGGGCGATACCGGTGTAGAGTGTTGGCTCCTGCAGAGCCTCGGTCTTGGGTGTGAAGTAGTAGTAATGATTCCAGTTCTTTCCCCGGCTCAGTTCCACAATCTTCTGTTCTATCTCTTTCTTCTTCTCTGGAGCCTCAACGATGGCTTTTGCCAGTTCCTGGAGCAGTCGGTTGCGCTCCTGGATGTCTTCCTTGGTCACAGCGTTAGGATTTTCGCTGCATGCGCCATTCATCTCTTCCAAGAGTTTGCGTACATAGAGGTGGTAGTTCTCGTAGGCTACCAGCTTTTGTTCGTGTACACCATCGGTCACCAGACAGTACTGGCATCCTACGTGACAGCCCTTTATTGGGTTCACCTCGAAGGTCAGCGTCGGGCAGCGACCTGTGTAGTTGTGGATTTCTGTCTCTACCTTGTCGGGGTCACAATCTTCCAAATATAGAATCGACTTAGGGATGACGGTGTGTTCCTCTAAACGTTTCATGAATACTTTGGAGCCTCGGATAAGTCCTTGTAGGGTTTCCTCAGAAGGTTCAATAGTAACGCCTAGTTGTTTCAAATACTCTGCATCAACAATCTGGGGCTTGAATCCTTCCAGATTGTAAGCGTCAGTCTCATGCTCGTAGAGATTACGCATTTCAATAGGTTCTTTCATAATTAATTGGATAATCATTTTATTAAGTTTTCATTTCAACAAACAGTTGGTCGAAGAGTGTATGAATGTTCATATCTCCTACCTCCACCTTGTGAACACCTCGTGACCCTCCAAGTCCGACTGGTTTGACAACAAAGACAGGGTGACGCTGGCAGAAAGCTTCGAAAGCTGGAAAATCCTGCTCGCCTTCGAGCAGCAGCACTTCACGCTTGTAGGCATCCCATTTGTTGCGGAGCAGGTGCATATCCTCCTTCTTGTTCAGATAGTCTATATAGTTAAACCGCTCCCTGAAGGTGATATACTGGCGCTTTTTCTCGTCGGTGGCCCCCAACTGTTCATGGTAGAACTCCTCGGTGGTGCCAATGCCATACTGCCAGTAGTCGTAAGTGGCAATGGCAAAGATATCCTCTAAGCTCCTGCCGCCCGCTATGTCGGGCCGGATGTCGGCATGCCGCTTCAGGTCATGCTTGATGTCCTCTGTCACCCACGACTTGTAAACCTCCGGGTAGGCCTCTACGATTTCACGCCCTGTGCGGATCTGATACTCCTCGTCTTCACTTGCGTATAGCTTCATTTATATTTTTGTTAAGTATTTTAGTAAACTTGCTTGCCCCAATATCTGACAAATGGTTGCTGTCAAAAAAATCATCTGCCTCAAAGCGGGGGTCTTTGAGATAATTTAAATAAATGACACCAAACTCTTTCCTGAATTGGTCTGTCAGTTCATACATCTTGGCGAGCTGCTTTTGGTCGAGATGGTCATAATAGGAATGCCAGCAGGGAGTAGTGACAAGAATCAATTGAATGTTCCGGCTTTTACAGAAGCCGGCCAGTTCTTTCATCTGTGCATAATGCAAGTCAATATGGTCCCAACTCTTTGCGGTATGCCTATGTACGGCTGCCTCAGCCTCCGTCCCGTCATTCCACTTATCAGTCTTCTTCTTTGATAGTTTATAAGTAGTACCCCATCCGTATTCGTCGTACCCGGGGTCTTCTTCAGGAGAAAATAATTTGGTTGTTTTATCCTTCGCTGTCCGATAGTCTGCTAATTCAAAGTTATAATATGGCAGGTTGGGGTACAGATTGCAGTCCATGTATATTGTGTAATATCGACAACGGTAAGATTCAATGTCATCCTCCAGTTCCCGTCCTACAAACCATGTCGAGAAAGATATGGGGTAAATGACGGTTTTCAGTTTCTTGTATCTGTCAGCCCAATATTTTAGCAGGAACAAATCTTCCTTCATTCCTTGACTGCCATTAGCAAGATTAAATGCCTTGCCATCGAGGAATTCGGGCCGTATGCCGTAGAAGGTGTGCGAACTGCCCAAGACCAGAACCTCTACATCTTCAGTATTCTTTTGCATCCATTCATATTTGTACTTGTAGGGATTGGGCACTTGTCTTAACAAACACTCCAAAGAGACCAATGCTACAATCAGTGGCAAGACAAACAGGGCACCATATATGAGAAACTTTTTCACCGCGAATTAGAATTGGAAGTAGATGAATGTTTGGCTTGTTCCTGCGTAGCATGCAATAATGACCAGGATGGCATAGTATATCCCCCAGCGGACAAACCGATAGTTGAACGGCTTCCTGTTTGAGAACTGCAATGCGTGCTGTTTATCCCGCTGCAACCATTCCACGGCAAGAAGGAGGAGACCATATCGCATATAGTTCATTCCGTACAAGGCATTGGAATCATAGAATTTGTTCGTGACCATAGCCGATAAATAGTCTGCGGCTTGTGTCATCGTCTCAGAACGGAAGATAATCCAGCCGATGACTACAAGGATGAAAGTCAATGCCACTTGCAATGCTTCCTTGACATTGGGCAGATAATGCCCGTATGCTACTACATTCTTGTATTTCGTGTTGATGTTAAGAAGATTGTAGATGGCCAAAAGGGTGGCGTGGAACAGTCCCCAGCAGATGAATGTCCAGTTGGCCCCATGCCATAAGCCGCTGATGGCCCAAACGATAAATATGTTACGAATGACTTTCCATTGATCGCACCGACTGCCACCCAGCGGAATATAGATGTAGTCGCGGAACCACGAGGTAAGCGAGATGTGCCAACGGCGCCAGAACTCAGGAATGCTGCGGGAGAAATAGGGGAAGTTGAAATTCCGCATGAGATTGAAACCAAACAACTGGGCGCAACCGATGGCAATGTCTGAATAACCAGAAAAGTCGCAGTATATCTGGAAGGTAAACAGGACACCAAGAAGTAAAAGCGTCAAGCCTGGCAGGTCGGCATAGCTGTCCCAATAGTAGTTGACAACAATGGCGCAATTGTCGGCAATCACGAGTTTCTTCAAAAATCCCCAAAGCATTTGCCGACAGCCATCAACGGCTTTTGCATAGTCAAAATGCCTTTTTTGTTGGAATTGAGGCAGCAGGTTTGTCGCCCGCTCTATAGGGCCAGCCACCAACTGTGGGAAGAAACTGATATAGGCAAAGAACTCAACAGGGTCATGCGTGGCAGGAATTCTCTTTTGGTAAACATCAATAGTGTAGCTTAGTGCCTGAAAAGTATAGAAACTGATGCCTACCGGTAAAATGATGTCCATTGTCACCCAATCCAAATACCAACCGAGTGCTCCCAGCAAAGCATCAAAGTTCTCGACAAAAAAGTTGTAATACTTGAACACCCCAAGAATACCGATGTTCAGAACGATGTTGGATACGCTTACCAACCGTCTCTTTTGTTGCTGTCCTTCGAAGTGTTCCAAGAGCAGACCGCTCCCGTAACTGCAAAGCGAGGTGAGGGCTATAAGGAACAGAAAACGCCAATCCCACCAGCCATAAAACATGTAACTAGCGACAACTACCAACATGTTCTGCCACCGTCGTTCGCGAAAGACAAACCAATAGGCCAAGAACACTATCGGCAAGAATACAAGAAACTCGAAAGAATTGAAAAGCATAATTTGTCTTTATTCTTTTCCGCCTTCCAGGATTGTTACCTTTTTACCTCTTTAATCACTTTTTCAATGTCCTCCTCGCTCAAATCATGATACATAGGCAGACAAATTACCTCGTCAGCCATCTTTGTTGCCACAGGCAGGTTCTCTGATGAAGCACTGGGCAGGTCTTTGTAGGGTGAGAAGGTGCTTATGAGCGGATAGAAATAGCGTCGGCCATACACGCCGCTTGTCTGCATCTTGAAATAGAGCTCATCACGCGTCATGCCATACTCCTGGGCATTGACAAAGATGGGGAAATAGCTGTAGTTGTGACGAACGCCGGGTATATCATCAAAGAAACGGATGCCGGGAACATCACGGAGTGTTTCACGGTATTTCTCTGCAACATTTCGGCGTTGATTAATTGCAGCATCTACTTGCTTCAGGTTCAGCAGGCCGTATGCACAACGCACCTCATCCAGCTTTGAGTTAATTCCTGGTGCCACTACAGTCACATCATCTTCAAAGCCAAAGTTCTTAAGATGGTCTATATGCTTCTTGGTTTCTTCATCATGCATAACCAAAGCACCGCCTTCAAGCGTGTTATACACCTTGGTTGCGTGAAACGAGAGGGTACTCATGTCGCCGGCATTCAGCACGCTCTCGCCATTAACTTCTACTCCGAAAGCATGAGCGGCATCATAAATGACCTTCAATCCATATCGGTCAGCAATTTCCTGAATACGCTTCATCTTTACAGGATGGCCATAACAATGTACAGGCATAATAGCTGTAGTCCGTGGTGTAATGGCCGTCTCAATTTTGTCCGGGTCAATGCCACAGGTCTCTTCCTCAATATCCACAAATACAGGTTGACATCCGTTCCACCAGATGCTGTGTGTGGTGGCAACAAAGCTATAAGGCGTAGTAATCACCTCACCTTTAATATTGAGCGCCTGAAGTGCTGTCAATAACGGCAATGTGCCATTAGTAAACAAACTGATATAGGGTACTTTCAGGTACTCAGCAAGAGCGTGTTCCAACTGCTTATGGAACTGCCCCATATTGGTAACCCACTTGCTTGCCCAAATCTCTTTGAGTAGTTCTGTAAACTCATCTAGTTCAGGTAACAATGGTGAAGTAACAGTGATTTTTTGCATTGTTCAATCTGTATCAATAGGCCTTATAAAGGCTGTGGGTATATACGCCGTTGAAATGAGTCCGATGCTTGACAAAGAAATAACCACCCTTTGCTGGCCGGCCACTCGGGCCACGCGCCCTTCAACACCCGTAAAGGGTCCGTCAATGACCCTGACTTGTTCACCTCCTTTAAAATGACATTGGGATGGTTGCACAAACAATAAGTGCTGGTTCATATTGCAGGTGGCAAGAATGAATCGGTTCATCTCTTCATCAGAAACCGTCAACGGGGGATTCTTCTGATTGTCATCCAACTCAAAATGGTTGTAGTAGAAACTCAGGTATGATAGTTCTGCCTTGTTGTTGACATACTCTTTTGCCTTTTCTTGGGTTGTATAGGCAAATAACAGATTGGGTATGAGGTTTTGAAGATGCCTCTTGCGTTTTCCTTGCACATACTTATCGACAATCTTCTTGGCTATATATGTGTAAGTTCCGTCATCCACCAGAAAATCCGATGCCTTATCCTCTCTTCCGTACGATACGCGAAAGACATACCATCGCTTGCCTGGGGCAGGTGCATACCTTACCGACACCCCTGTCTTTGAGCTTTTGGCTTCGGGGAAGGCATCAGGGGTAAGACTGATGCTTGGAGGATTTAACTCGCCTCCTCGGGTTGTCACATTAGGCAATGTGCTCATTTAGACCTTTTTAGGACCTTACGGTTTTCGTGGTATAAAAATTGAGTTCTTTCGGGAAGCTACATTTAGGCAATGCGTTCATGATTACTTGACTCAAATATAATGTTTTTTAATGGACAGGCATATAATAATTTCAAGATTTCATTACATTTTTTTACTTTTCGGTTGTCAAAAGGTGCAATTTGTACAATTGGAGGCTGGTCCCAATTGTACTGTTTCTGCAATATCGCAAACCTTTTCACATTATAACAACACAACATCACGTGATGGCGCAGATATCTGCCAAAGTGTAACACGGGAGGAGGGGCGAGAGGAGGCTGGGAGGCAGGTGGGTGTGGGACACGGGCTCCAGATGAGGGGATGTAATACAGTGAACCCCGCTACACGGGTTGTGAGCGGGGTTCTTGTGGGATACTTTGGCGAGCAAGCAGGAATTACTCAGCCAAGAGTAATTCCATAACTTGTACCGCAGCTTTGGCAACGCTGGTGCCGGGGCCGAAGATGGCGGCGGCGCCTGCCTTGTAAAGGAAATCGTAGTCCTGTGCGGGGATTACACCGCCTACTACTACCATGATGTCCTCGCGGCCCAGTTTCTTGAGTTCCTCGATGACCTGCGGAACCAGGGTCTTGTGACCGGCGGCAAGTGATGATACGCCCAGTACGTGGACATCGTTCTCGACTGCCTCGCGGGCCGATTCGGCCGGAGTCTGGAAGAGCGGACCCATATCCACGTCAAAACCGCAGTCGGCGTAACCGGTGGCTACAACCTTGGCGCCGCGGTCATGACCGTCCTGACCCATCTTGGCAATCATGATACGGGGCTGACGGCCCTCCTTCTTTGCGAACTCTGCTGTAAGCTGGCAGGCTTTCTCAAAGTCTGCGTCTTTCTTGCTTTCTGATGAATACACGCCTGATATTGTTCTGATTACTGCTTTGTAACGGCCTACGACCTTTTCGCAGGCGTAGGAAATCTCACCCAGTGATGCACGTACCTTAGCGGCCTCGACGGCAAGTGCAAGCAGGTTGCCCTGGCCGGTCTCAACGCACTTGGTGATGGCCTCAAGAGCCTTCTGTACATCGGCCTCGTTGCGGTTGGCACGGAGTTGTTTCAAGCGCTCAATCTGCTGGTTGCGTACTGCGGTGTTGTCAATCTCAAGGATATCGATGGGATCCTCGTGATCCAGACGGTACTTGTTGGTACCTACGATGGTCTGGGTACCGCAGTCAATGCGGGCCTGAGTGCGGGCTGCTGCCTCCTCGATACGCATCTTGGGCAGACCGGTCTCGATAGCCTTAGCCATACCGCCCAGCTTCTCAATCTCCTGGATGTGTTCCCAAGCCTTGTGGGCAATCTCGTTGGTCAGAGACTCAATATAGTATGAGCCTGCCCACGGGTCAACCTCACGGCATACGTTGGTCTCCTCCTGGATGTAAATCTGGGTGTTACGGGCAATACGGGCCGAGAAGTCGGTAGGCAGTGCGATAGCCTCGTCAAGGGCGTTGGTGTGCAGTGACTGAGTGTGACCCAGGGCGGCTGCCATAGCCTCGATGCAGGTACGGCCTACGTTGTTGAACGGATCCTGCTCGGTGAGTGACCAACCGGAAGTCTGGCAGTGTGTACGCAGAGCCATTGACTTGGGGTTCTTGGCGCCGAAGCTCTTGGTTATCTTGGCCCAGAGCAGACGGGCAGCACGCATCTTGGCAATCTCCATGAGGTGGTTGGTACCGATGGCCCAGAAGAATGACAGACGCGGGGCGAATGTATCTATGTTCATGCCGGCGTTGATACCTGCACGCAGATACTCCATACCATCGGCCAGGGTGTAAGCCAACTCGATATCGGCGGTAGCACCGGCCTCCTGCATATGGTAACCGGAGATTGATATTGAGTTGAACTTGGGCATATTCTGTGATGTATACTCGAATATGTCGGCTATGATCTTCATGGAGAACTTGGGCGGATAGATATAGGTGTTACGCACCATGAACTCCTTAAGGATGTCGTTCTGTATGGTTCCCTGCAACTCCTCAAGAGTGGCGCCCTGCTCCAGACCTGATACGATGTAGAAGGCCAGGATAGGCAGAACGGCACCGTTCATTGTCATTGATACTGACATCTTGTTAAGAGGTATGCCGTCAAACAGTACCTTCATATCCTCGACCGAGCAGATGGATACACCGGCCTTACCTACGTCACCTACCACACGCTCGTGGTCGGCATCGTAGCCGCGGTGGGTGGCAAGGTCAAACGCAACAGACAGACCTTTCTGGCCGGCGGCCAGGTTACGGCGGTAGAATGCGTTAGATTCCTCGGCGGTGGAAAATCCGGCATACTGACGGATGGTCCAGGGGCGCATCACATACATAGTCGAGTAGGGACCACGCAGGTTGGGGGCGATACCGGCGGCATAGTTCAGATGCTCCATGCCCTCCAGGTCCTCCTTGGTATATACAGGCTTTACTTCAATGTGCTCCGGAGTCTTCCAGATCTCATCGGCACCTGCCTTTGTCTTGCATCCGCAGAGAGCCTCCTTGGGGGCTGCGGACTTGATGTCTATATTCTTGAAATCAGGTTTCATAACTACGGATTATTTGATGTTAAGCTTGCTGTTGAAATCACGGAGAGTCTCAAGTACGTTGCAGCGTACATGGACGTAATTCTCAATACCGGCGGCCTTGAGGTCCTCGATGCAGGCGGGGTTACCGGCAATGACGAATATTGCGCTGTCACCTACAGCCTTGAATGCGGCGGGACCGTACTCGGCGTACTCGTCGTCGCTTGAGCAGAGCACCACGATATCGGCACCTGCCTTGCGGGCTGCCTCGGCTCCGTCCTCAACGGTCTTGAAACCAAGGTTGTCTATAATCTCGTAGCCTGCGCAGCCAAAGAAGTTACCCGAGAACTGGGCGCGGGCCTGACGCATGGCCAGATTTCCGATGGTGAGCATGAACACCTTGGGACGGCGGCCGCTGGCCTCGGTCTGCAGGCGCAATGCCTCAAACTCTGATGCTATGCGTGATGAGTCAAGGGTTGCGATGGTTGCCTCACCCTCTGCCTTGCAGCAGCAACAGCAGGTCTTGGGGGCACGGCCCTCGGACATCTCCTTGATGTTGGGGAACTGGTTGGTTCCCAGAAGTGACTCCTTACGCTTGGCGGCGTTCTCATGACGGGTGGCGTTGGTGGCGTTTACAGCCTCCTGAACCTTGCCGGCCTTTACCATTGCCAGCATACCGCCCTCATCCTCAACCTGGAGGAACAGTTTCCATGCCTGCTCTGCCAGAGCCTCGGTCAGGTTCTCCACATAGTATGAACCGCCGGCGGGATCTACAACCTTGTCAAAGTGTGACTCCTCCTTAAGCAGCAGCTGCTGGTTACGTGCCAGACGCTCCGAGAACTCATCAGACTTCTGATATGCTGCATCGAACGGAGTTACGGTTATTGAGTTGACACCTGCCAGAGCGGCACTCATGGCCTCGGTCTGTGAACGCAGCAGGTTTACGTACGGGTCAAACAGTGTCTGGTTGTACTTGGTGGTGACTGCGTTGATGAACATCTTGCATGAGCAACGGCAGATGCCGTCCTCGGGGTTCTTGCCGCAGTGGCACTCTGGCTTGTAGGCCTCGACTATCTTGGCCCACAGCATACGTGCAGCGCGGAACTTGGCAATCTCCATGAAATAGTTGGAGCCGATGCCCATGTTGAACTGGATCTTCTTGGCTACCTTGTCGGCCGGAACGCCGGCCTCGGTGAGGGAACGCATGTACTCGTTACCCCAAGCCAGTGCATAACCCAGCTCCTGATAGCAGAATGCGCCGCTGTCAGTAAGCATTGAAGCCTTGACGGTGAGGGCGCGGAACTTCTTGAGAGGCTCAAGTATCTCAATGAGCTTGGCGGCATCATCAAGACCGCACTCAACGCCGTTCTTGAGCATTGAAGCGATGGGATCATATGCGATTGAACCCTTCAGCGTGCTCAGGTCATAACCTTTTTTGGTGAAGTAGTCAACCAGAGCCTGGGCCTGTGCGCAAGCCAGCTGGGGCTTGGTGCTGAAATTGAGTTCGATGCAATCGGCCAGTATGCCGTCCAGCAGAGCCTCAAGGTCAGCGCCTTCAATCAGACGTCCGCGGCAGCAGAAGTTGAGTGAATCCACACCTTTGTTGAGGATATCAAGAGCCTTGGCATTGGCCTCCTTGATGTCTTTTGTGCTGATGCCCTGGCGTACATACCAGCTGTTGCAGGCCTTGGTGCCGCGTTTGTAAGGAAATTCTCCGGGTTTGGTCTCTGTGTCAAGGCCTTGCAGATCCTCCTGGCGGTAGAACGGCTGAACCTTGAATCCCTCGTTGGTTCTCCACACGAGTTTCTTCTCAAAATCGGCGCCCTTAAGGTCCTCAGTTATCTTGGCCATCCACTCCTCGGTGGACACTGGCGGGAACTCTGAGAAGAGTTTTTCTTTGTAGTTTGACATAAATTACTTGTTTGATAGGATAATTCTCAATTGTGTGTTCTGTCATGCACAAAACATGGCAAATATAACTAATAAGGTTGACTAATCCTACTTAAATCCCGCTGATTTATATTATTTGAATAACTATAAATTTTTAAGGATTTGTTATGAATAACGTGTATAAAATGTGAGTAACTTTGCGGTCGAAAAAATCGGACAAGCCTTAATGACTGCTCAAAACGCTGAAACATAATGGATTGGATAAAAACACTGCTGTTTGATACAGAATCTATAGCTCATCTTCTCTTGCTTTACTCTTTCGTGATAGCGGTAGGCGTACTGCTTGGAAAGCTCAAGTTCCGTGGGGTATCGTTCGGCGTGGCATTCATTCTGTTTACAGGAATCGTAGTAGGCCATTTCGGCTTTACGGGTAATCTCAAGACCATAGGTTTTGTCCAGGATTTCGGATTGATACTTTTTGTCTATAGCCTGGGTCTCCAGGTGGGTCCATCGTTCTTCACGTCATTCCGCCAGGGCGGCATGAGAATGAACCGTCTGGCAGTATTGCTTGTGCTGCTCAATCTGGCAGTTGCGATAGGGGTCTATTATCTGATGTTTGACCGCAGCGATCCGGACAGTTTCCCGATGCTTGTGGGCGTACTGAGCGGTGCCGTTACCAATACACCCGGACTCGGTGCCGCCGAGGAGGCCTTACGTCAGATTGGCAATACCGGTGTTGAGATAGCATCGGGCTATGCCTGTGCCTATCCGCTGGCTGTGTTAGGCGTTATAATGGTGCCGATGATTGTCAAGTTCATCTGCAGGATCAAGGATCAGACTGAAAACGAACAGCTGGCCAATCTGGAACAGGCCGATACCAGCCAGAAACCCAAACGCCAGTATATTGAGATGCAGAATGACCGCCTGGCAGGACGCACGGTGGTTGAGTTGAGGCGTATCATGAACCGTGAGTTCATCTGCTCACGTCTGATGCATGACGGCAAGGTGGAGACTCCTCACAGGGATACCGTGGTGAATCTCGGTGACCAGCTTTGCATTGTAAGTTCAGAGGATGATGCCGATGCCATTCTGGCTATCTTAGGTTCACACGTGGATGTGGAGTGGGATAATGTAAAGGGTTCGGAGCCTCTGGTGTCACGCCGCATAGCCGTGACCAAGGAGAAGCTCAACGGCAAGACACTGGGTGAACTTCATCTGGGCAGCATATATGATGTCACCATAACCCGCGTGGTACGTTCCGGTACTGAGCTGTTTGCCTCGGCAAGCCTTATCCTGCAGGTGGGTGACCGCCTTACGGTAGTGGGCAAGGAGAGCAGTGTGACGGCTGTGGCACAGCGTGTGGGCAATGAGATAAAACGCCTTGATGCTCCTAACATAGCTACCATATTCATCGGTATTATGGTGGGTGTACTCTTTGGCAGCATTCCTTTCTCTATTCCGGGTATTCCTACGCCTATGAAGCTTGGCCTGGCCGGCGGTCCGCTTATCATCGCAATCCTGATAAGCAGGTTCGGTTATAAGTTAGGATTGGTTACATATACCAAGGCAAGTGCCAATATGATGCTGCGTGAAGTGGGTATTGCACTGTTCCTGGCAAGTGTAGGCATCAAGTCTGGTGCCAGTTTCTTTGAGACGGTTACATCGGGTGACGGACTCATATATATGCTGGGCGGACTGCTCATCACCGTAATACCCGTATTCATTGTGGCTCTCATAGCCCGCAAGCGTTACAAGATGAACTACTACAGCATATTGGGTCTTGTGGCAGGCGCCAGCACCAATCCTCCCGCCTTGGCTTTTGCCAACAGCCAGACTGAGCACGATGCTCCCGCTGTAGCATACTCCACGGTCTATCCTTTGACTATGTTCCTGCGCATTCTCACAGCACAGCTGATGGTGCTGATTGGGTGCTCGCTTTTTTAGGGTCAGACCCCTTTGCGTCGTATTAGACGCAGTACGTTTAAAAGATTTAGCAACGACGCAAAGGGGTCAGACCCTGCTCTTTCTTCAGGCTTATTACCAGTTTTCGTTGAGGATGTAGGGGGTACCGGAGGCGGTAATGCCGGCGCCGCTGATGGTGTAGTGCTTTGAGAAGCTGTTGTTGTAGAACTCCACGCGGGCGTTGCCTTCCTTGTCAGTGATTACATTAGGATTCCAATAAACGGTTCTGCGGATATCGGTTTGACCCGGAACGGCTCCTTCAGGATATTGGGGTGCGTAGAACTCTACGGGAACGGAGAAGCCTTCAATTGTTGTGGTGCGGCGGCTCAGGTTGCGGATATCCTTGTATGAGAGCAGGTCACGGTCATTTTTGATGAGTATGTCAACCAGACGGTATCTCTGCCATGAGGTTTCAACCTCCTGGAACCATTCAATATCAAGATGCTTGCGGTGGTAATCCACAAGCAGGGGGGTGAACTCTGTGAGATGTCTGAGATACATTCCGTCATCAAACACTATGATACTCTTGACGTCAATCATATCAATGTTCATGGGTTCATCAAAAGGCTTCTTGTCAAGCACCTTCTCGGTATTGTGTACATAGAAGTATGGCGGATACTCCTCAAAACGGATACCTTTCTCAAGGAAATACCCCATGACATCAGTAGTGTATTCGCCCAGATCCAGCTCCATCTCTGATTCCTTCTCAGCATCCCATGACGTAAAGGTGTCATAATCCACAAACTGGCGTTGCTCCGTGATATCCACATCCTGGAGTACGATACCCAGGTCTTCACGTATTATCAGCGGCATCCCGTCATCCTCTTTTTTCTTCTCGGCCGATGGGTCAACCACCTTGCGGTCATTATTGCTAAGGTCAATCTCCTGCTTCAGGAATGACCTGGATTCAGGCTTATCGGACCGTTCAAACTTGATACGGGTGCTGGTCTCAAACTTGGTCTTGC
>Ga0310786_10004544_pt1 | contig 19306 bp, 14 predicted proteins | sample AusTroGonzalo_MG_FD_203881 | JGI IMG/M metagenome (GOLD analysis project Ga0310786, IMG submission 203881) | Bovine rumen microbial communities from tropical cattle in Woodstock, Queensland, Australia - Gonzalo_03 (v2) (version 2) | ecosystem: Host-associated > Mammals > Digestive system >... | reverse complement strand
CAGTTGATGAGTTGAAGAAGGTGGATGAAAACGAAGAGGAAGCTATTTGGGATGACATCATCGCAATGGATGATGAACTCCAAGGTGATGCTTACGCTTATCTCACAACTGAAGAGGTGGATGAACTGACTGCAAAGGTTGAGAAGCTGACTGAAGACGTTAAGGCTACAACTACTGCTATTCAGAACAAGGCTATCTATGAAGAGATGGCTACGTCTACTGATGAGGATCCATACGATGCAACAGGCTTCATCGTAAACCCAGACATGAGTACAGGTAACGCAGACGGTTGGACTGTTATGCCTCTGGGTCAGAACAATGGCTATCAGGACAATAACACTTACACGAACGGTGATATTTCTCTCAGCCAGTTCATCGAGTGCTGGAGAAATGGCGCAATATTGACTGATGGTACTATTGAGCAGACTACTGCCGCAACTCTCCCAGCTGGTACTTACACTCTTAGCGCAGACATCAATGCAAAGTGGCAAAATGATGCTACTGTAGCAATCGAGGGACTCTTCCTCTTTGTCAGCAATTCTGCAGGCAACACCAACTCTGTGCTGCTTGACACACAAACTGAGTCTCCAAAGCACTTCGAGGTAACATTCAAGTTGGAGGAAGCATCTCCTATTACTCTTGGTCTGATGGCTAAGTCTACTAACGCTAACTGGTTGGCAGCAGACAACTTCAAACTCATGTACTATGGTACAGCCAGCACGAAGGAAGCTTCTGGTGATGCTGGTGACGCCTCTGGCCTTGAGAATGTAACAGAACAAAACGCTGTCGCTATCGAAGCCATCTACAATGCTGCTGGAACTCAGATTAGCACTCTCCAGCCTGGTATCAACATCGTGAAGTACACTGATGGTTCTACGAGGAAGATCTTCAAACAGTAACCCAACGGATTAAATTACTAACATTCTATAATCAAGTGGCGGGTTCCATTCAGGAGCCCGCTACTATTTTGTGCTCTTTCTTTTGGTGGAACAGAAGAAAAGATGTACTTTTGCAGTATGAATAGTATCTACAGGGAAATCAAGGCCCTATTGACAGAAGGAGGTATGCCTGAAGGTGAGGCAAAGGCTGTCGCTCTAATGCTACTGGAGAAGGTTGCAGGATTGCCGGCGGCAAAGGCATTGATTGCCGACGGCAACGACTTGCTTTGCCGACGGCAAACCTTGCTCGAGCTGGCGGCTCGTGTTGCAAAGGGTGAACCCGTCCAATATGTCTTGGGGGAAGCTGATTTTTGTGGGCTGACAATGAAGGTGAGACCAGGCGTGCTGATTCCCCGTCCTGAAACGGAAGAATTGGTGCATTGGATTGTCGAAACGCTTCACACTAAACAATTAGCTGTCAACTGTCAACTGTCAACTGTCAACTGCCAATTGTCAACTGTCAACTGTCAACTGTCAATTGTCAACTATCAACTCCTCGACATCGGCACAGGGAGTGGGTGCATTGCTGTAGCTTTGGCAAAGAAATTAGAAGGGGCTGAGGTAGAAGCATGGGATGTGAGTGAGGTCGCTTTAGAAGTAACCAAGGAGAATGCAGAGAAGAATGGTGTGAAAGTGAAGGTGAACAAAGTGGATGTCCTCTCACCTCAAACCTCTCACCTCTCACCTCAAACTTCTTATGATGTCATTGTCAGTAATCCACCCTATATCTGTGAGGAAGAAAGGGAAGAGATGGAGAAGAACGTGCTGGAACATGAGCCAGAATTGGCATTGTTTGTTCCCAACCATGACCCACTGCTCTTCTACAGACAGATTGTAGAGTTGGGGCTTACGATGCTGAAGGAGAAAGGACTGTTGTTTTTCGAAATCAACAGGCGATTTGGCGAGGAAGTGGTGAAGATGTTGCAAGAGAAAGGGTATCAAGAAGTGGAGTTGCGTCAAGATCTATTCGGCAATGACCGCATGGTGAAAGCAATAAAGCCAGCTTAAATTCGTTATAAAGGTATGAGAAAGCTTTATTTCATTATATTATTGTGTCTGTTAGGCGTCAACCATTTATACGCTAACGACTGGAAAGTCTATGCATCCTATCACAATGCCACGAAGGCTGTGAAGGGTGACTCACGCATTTTCGTGATTGCCAATGGAAATCTATTTAGCTACGACACTGAAGACAATAGTGTTGAACTCTATGACAAGACGAATGCATTGAGCGATTTTGGCATCAAGGACATTGCGTATTCATCAGCAGAGAAGAGACTCGTAGTGCTTTACGAGAATGGCAATATAGACCTGCTGGGGATGAATAACACTCGTTGGAACATGCCCGACCTGAAGACCAAGGCATTGGAAGACAAGACCATCAACGAGTTGAAGGTAGTAGGCAGCGAGGCGCTTATCAGCCTCAATTCTGGTTTGGCATTGCTCAATCTGAAGGAAGGCTATTTCGTGAATCTCTATACTCTGGGCAGCAAGGTGACCAATGCCACCATCGTGGGCAAGAAAATCTATGCGAAGACTACCAATGGGGTGCTGGAAGGCGACCGAAGTGCCAATCTTTTGGATGTGAACAACTGGAAGGAAGTGACTGAAAGCACGGTCACCTTCGGACAAACAGCTGAAGAAAAAGAAGCGACAACTGCATTGATGGAAAAGGTGAAGGACATCACCCCCAATTCCCCCATCCGAAACTATGCCTACAAACTGAATATGGTGGGGAACCGCCTTTTGGTGGCAGGTGGTAACTTCTACTATCCAGAGGTGGAGTACGCAGGTACTGCCATGAAGTATGAAAAGGAAAAATGGAGTGCCTTCGATGAAGAAGAAGCCATTGCTTTGGTGGGTGCTTCTACTTATCGCAACGTGACGGATATCGTGCAAGATCCCAATGACCCTGAACACCATTGGTTGGGCACCAAATGCTCTGGCATTTATGAATTCAAGAACTACAAGTTGGCGAATCATTACACCTATGACAACTCGCCATTGACCAGCATTCTGCCAGATATTAAAGATGCAGGTAAATTCGTGCGTGTCACAGCCCTCAACTATGATAAGGATGGCAACCTGTGGATGTGCAACAATGAATGTGATACCATCGTACGTATCCTGAGGAAAGATGGTAAATGGGCTTCCTATTATTACAGCGAGGCCTCCAAGAAACCCACTTGGGACCGTACTTATTTCGACCAACGAGGATGGGCTTGGATCAATTCCAGACGTACCTCTTCTAATGGAGAATCAGGTTTGCTTGTTATTGACACCAAAGGTACCATCAATACACAGTCGGATGACCAGCATCGCTATATTTCCACCTTCCACAATCAGAATGGAGAGAGTTACACCCCCGACCTCTATTACTGTGTAATGGAAGATTTGGATAAAGCCATGTGGATGGGTTGCACCAAGGGTATCTTTATGACCAAGACTCCTGAAAACATTTTCCAGAGCAGTTTCACTTTCACACAACCTGTCGTACCCAGAAACGATGGTTCAGGACTGGGTGACTATCTGCTGAACGGCATCCCAGTCAAGTGCATCGCCATTGATGGTGGCAACCGCAAATGGGTGGGAACGCTCAACAATGGTGTATATCTACTGAGTGCCAATGGCATGGAAACCATTGAGCATTTTACCACTGAAAATTCTCCACTCATTAGCGACGAAATCAACGACTTGGCTATTGATGGAGAGACCGGAGAAATTTTCATCGCCACCAGTAAGGGACTCTGCTCTTATCATGGTGATGCGACCGACCCTGCCACCTCCATGAGCTCCAGCAATCTGACAGTATATCCTAATCCTGTCCGACCTGAGTATCAAGGAAAGGTACATATCACAGGATTGATGTATAATTCAGACGTGAAGATTGTGAGTGCTGCCGGCAAATTGGTGGCGGAAGGTACAAGCATCGGTGGTGAGTTCTCGTGGGACTGCTGCCTCCAGAACGGCAGACGCGTGGGTTCAGGTATCTACTATGCACTCTGCACCGATGAGAATGGCAAGAAGGACGCTGTGGCCAAAATACTCATCATCCACTAACTATCAACAGTCAACCATCAATTCCCATGAGGCTTTCCATCATCATCCCCGTCTATTGTGTAGAGAACACGCTCGATCGGTGTTTGGAAAGCATCGTCAGCCAGTCGTATGCTGATTTTGAAATCATCTTGGTGGATGATGGGTCTCCTGACCGTTCTCCAGCCTTGTGTGATGCTTGGGCAGAGAAAGACCAAAGAATCCATGTCATCCACAAAGCAAACGGAGGACTTAGTGATGCACGAAATGCAGGTATTGAGATTGCACAAGGAGACTTCCTCACTTTCATTGACTCTGACGACTATATCGAAGCAGGAACTTTAGCCAGTGTGATGGCTGCTGTTGCTGATAATGACATTGTGGAATACCCCGTCGATGGCTTCTGCGGAAGTCCCAAACACTTTCAACTGACCTTCCATCCGACCATCTATGACGATATGGCTAACTACTGGCTCCAAGGGAAAGCCTACGAACATGCCTACGCCTGGAACAAAATCTACAGACGAACACTCTTCGACCACGTTCGATACCCCAAAGGACGTGTCTTTGAGGATATCCATACCCTACCCCTACTCCTGCAACACGCCTGTCGTGTAGCCACCATTAACCAGGGACTATACCACTATTGCTGGAACGACAAGGGCATCACAGCAACAGCTGACAAACAGTCCTTGACCGACCTGTTGGAAGGACACTTGAACGTAAATTGGGTGGATGACCATTCCTATCTGCGTATATTGAATATACAAATGGATGTCTATGAACTGGGAGGGGACATTCTACTTTCCAAAAGAACCATTGATTTGAATACCCCCCAATTATCAATGGTTGAGAAACTCAAAGCCTTATCTGTCAACCTGCTCGGAGTGAAGGGAACATGCCAGCTTTTCCGTTTCCTGCACACCTTCAGAATGGGTTGAATATTATAACATCATCCGTGTATAAAGATTGAAGAGGATGTACTTCCATTCCCAGTGCCAACGTAATGGGAAGTAACCCTGTTTCCGCATAGCACCTGCTATCTCTTGACGGAAAGCTTTCGAATGCCTCTGGCGAAGTAGGAGACGTAACATATCCACTGCCAAATAATCCAGTTTATACTGCATGCACACCCTCAATTCGGGGTCTGATTGAGCTATCCCATCCAGCTTTCGAAGCACTTTCACCAAATCACGAAGCTTCTTCTGCTGCTTCTCCACATTCGTCGTTGTGGTGATGCTCTCAGGATGAAGAAGGCGTTCATACCAATCTACGTTCAACGCCATAAAGGAGGCCGCTTTTGCAAAAGCCCTTACAGTGAAGTCCTCATCCTCATGGTAGATGCCCTCTGTGAAAGTCATACACCCCTGCTCCAAGAATTCCCTTCTGAAGAAATAAGCCACCACACAAGGCATCAGATTGCGTCCCTGCATGAACATGCGGGCAGGAGCATATATCTTTTGATAGATTGGCACATATCGACGATAGGGCATCCGTTTGCCCTGCCTATCCATCTGCAAAACATTCACACCTACGATGTCAATGTCCTGCGCCTCCAATACATCCAAGGGAGGTTGTGCTGCATAGATATGGTCATCCGCATCAACAAAGCACACATACTTTCCCTTGGCCTGACGCACACCAGCATTACGAGCTGCACTCAATCCCCGATTCTCCTGTGTCAGCACCATCACCTCTGTATGTGTCTTTGCATAAGCATCAAGCAACTCCGCTGCACCATCCGTCGAGCCATCGTTCACCACGATGACCTCAAAACCTCGCCCACGCATGTTCAAACGGCCAATGCTGTCGAGACATTCCTTCAGGTAAGGCTCGGCATTGTAAGCAGGTATGATAAAAGAAAGTAGGATGCTCATGTGATGTGCTTATATATGTTGCGACAAAGGTAGTGAATTAAATTGACAATTGACAATTGATAATTGATAATTTTACTGTCCAGCCTGTTGGTCATCCTTAAAATACATCCTGAATGCTTAATTCTCAATTGTCAATTGTCAATTGTCAATTAAAATAACTATCTTTGCACTACAAAAAAACAACGATATGCTTTCCATCCTCATTCCCACACGAGACTACACTTGCTACCAGCTGGTGGCTGACCTGCACGAACAGGCGGAGCGTTTGGGTATTCCCTATGAGATTCTGGTGGCAGAGGATGGAAGTCGTTCACAGGTGAACATCATCGCCAACCACAAAATCACGGAACTGAGCCATTGTCGCCATCTGGTCAACAAGGAGAACATAGGGCCTGCCAACATCCGCAATATACTGGCACGGGAAGCCACATACGGATGGATTCTCTTTATCGACAGCGACGCTAAAGTGGAGAAGCCAGATTTTCTTGTCACCTATTATCAGCATATCGGCAAGGCAGACGTGGTGGTGGGTGGCTTGCTGCACCAGCAGGAGAACTACGATCCTCACCGTTCCTTGCGCTTCAAATATGAAAAGCAGGCAGATGCCCATCGCAGTGCGGCAGAACGAAGCTTGCAACCTTACGACAAGTTCACCACCTTCAACTTCATGATGCGCCGTTCCACTTTCCTCTGCATCCTCTTCGACAAGAACTGTCGAAGCTATGGGTATGAGGATGCACTCTTCGGCGTGGAACTGAAAAAACGGGGCATCAGCATCCTGCACATTGATAATCCACTCATCCATATGGGACTGGACACCAACGAACGGTTCCTAGAGAAGAGCGAACAAGCCCTGTGTACCCTAAAAGCGCTTGGTGGACGGATGGAACAGCACAGCTATGTGGGAAGAGCGTACCAACAGCTATGTAAGTACCATTTAGGTGGTGCTGTCAGAGCCTTTCACGCATTGTTTGGTGGTCTCATCAAACGGAATTTACTATCCACGCATCCCCTGCTGCTCTTCTTCTCTCTCTATAAATTGGGCTATTACGCCACCTTGAAGAAATGAAATCCTTTCTGATCAAAATAGGATGTTTCACCTTGGCGTTGCTGGCAATATTGACAGCGATGGAGGTGTATGTGGAAAGCATGCCTAACATAGCCCGTGACAAGCACCAATGGATGTTGCAGCACTCCAACGAGGTGAAGACGCTCGTGTTGGGCAATAGCCATAACCTCTATGGCATCCGTCCCGACCAGCTGGGAGAAGGGGCGTTCTCGTTGGCACAGCAGTCACAGACGTATCGCTATGACCAGTATCTCCTGCAGCACTATCCGATGAAAGAACTCAAGACCATCATCTTGAACTTCGACTATTCCCTCCTGTGGGAAGACTTTGAAAGCACGCCTAAAGAAGAATTCCAAGCTATGCGCTATCGCATCTACATGGATTGTGACATTCATCCCCGCTTGAGTTGGTATGGTTTTGAAGTAATGTATATGCCATTGGTCACAGAAAAACTACGCAGTCTTTTCACCCCAGGAAGGAACCATTGGGACAGCCTCGGATGGGCAACAGAATATACGAAAGAGGCACGTCTGCAGGATTGGGATGATGGAAAGAACAGAGCTGAAGCGAACACCCGCCACGATACTGACATTGTCAGCATGAATGAAGGTATCCTACGCAACATCTTCGACTATTGTCAGAAGCACCATATCAAGGTCATCCTGCTGAACACACCCGTTTCTGAGACATTTAGGACTTACGAAGACCCACGACAGCGAAACATCAACACCCAGGTACTGAACAGGTTGTTGCACGACTATCCGACCGTGAACTATCTTGATTGGGAGGCTGACCCACGCTTCACCTCCGACGACTTTTATGATTCAGATCACCTCAACCACGAGGGAGCTCAAAAACTGACCCAATCCATTCGATGCTATTTAACACATTAACATATTTATTGTTCCTGCCCATTGTCTTCGCCCTCTACTGGGTGGCAAGAAGTGTCAAGGCACAGAACTGGGTGATTCTGTTGGCCAGCATGGTGTTTTATGGATGGTGGAGTGTGCCCTGTCTCGGTTTGATGGTAGGCACCTGCCTGCTCAACTACCTCTTTATCCATCAGATGCAGCGAGCAAACAAACGGAAAGTATGGATGATTCTGTCACTGGTCTTGAACTTCGGCGTGCTTGGCGTGTTCAAATACTTCAACTTCTTTGCTGACAACCTGGCTTCCCTCATGAGCCTTTGGGGGCTTCATGCCGACATGCCCACCCTCAGCCTCATCCTTCCTGTGGGCATCAGTTTTTACACCTTCCAACTGTCAGCCTACGTGATAGACTGCTACAAGAAGGAGTTGGAACCCACACACTCCCTCCTGCAATTCTTGACTTTCATCTGCTTCTTCCCACAACTGGTGGCAGGACCTATCGAACGAGGAAAGAACCTGTTGCCACAATTCAACAGCCAACGCCGTTTCGATCACACCCAAGCTACAGAAGGTCTGAGGCTCATCCTCTGGGGATTGGTGAAGAAAATGCTGATTGCGGATAATTGTGCCGCCCAGGTTGACTATATCTTTTCCAACCATGCGACACTCAGTTTGCCTACGTTATGGTTAGGTGCCCTTTATTTCACCTTCCAGATCTACGGAGACTTCTCGGGTTATAGCGATATGGCTGTCGGTTCTGCTAAATTGTTTGGCATCAACATCTCCCAAAACTTCAACAAACCCTACTTTGCTTCTTCCATGCAGGATTTCTGGCGCAGATGGCACATCACGCTCATGGGGTGGTTCAAGGACTACGTTTATATCCCGTTGGGAGGCAATCGGAAAGGGAGGGTCAGAAGAGCGCTCAACATCCTGACAGTATTCTTGCTCAGCGGTTTATGGCATGGCAGCAACTGGACGTTTGTACTTTGGGGCGCTTACCATGCGTTGGTGTACAAACTGCCTGTAAAATACATCACCTTCATCGTGGTGCTCATAGGTTGGGTGTTCTTCAGAGCCGAGAATGTGGAAATGGCATGGGGCTATCTCTCCCACATGTTCGACCCACATTTGATAGCAGCCCCTGAATGCAGTAAATTGCCCCTCTTGTTGATTGCCTTGCTGGTCAGCACGGAATGGCTGATGAAAGAAGCCCTACACCCCTTCCAATGGAAAAATCAGGGATGGCAATCCTCACAATGGGTTCGCCTCACCTGCTATCTAGTGGTGTTTCTGGCCACCATCATGCTGGGCGGAGAAAAGGTACAATTCATTTACTTCCAGTTCTAATTCCCCACAAAACGCCTACCTTGAAGCGATTTCCCATTCATCACCAGAAAGAATCGTGATGATGATCTCTTCGGGAAGTACGAACTCTTTCATCTCTTTGGAAAAAAGATCGTTTTGGTAAAAAATGCGCAGACGATACGTCCCTAAGGTAGGAATATAGACCTTACTCTTTCTGAATGTTCTGGTGCTCACCTCATCCTTGGCAAGGGTGAGACCTTGTCTTTGCATCGTGAAAATCCGTTTGGGGTTATTCACATCTTCCAGCTTCAGGTAAAAGTAACCCGCCATCTCCGCATTATGGTTCTTGAAGGTCAAACTGAACACCGGATTGGTGTTGTGTATCATGTAGTCGGGGAAGTCGTAGTCCTCCAAGGTCAGATAGGCAGTGGAAGTGGTATCACTGCTGAGAGTCACGCTCTCCCCCGCCACTTGAGCAATCAGATAGTTGGGTATGCCGGCCGTGGTGCGTGCCTCTCGCCACTCCTTCCCTCCGTCTAAGGCATTGTCACGATACATCGGCACCATCGTATAAACCCCATCCTTCACTTCAGCAGGGATGGAGAGTTGCAAGGTATCCGTGTAGGTGGTATCCACCAACCCCTCCAACTGGAATTCGTGGCTATAGACGTAGATTGGACACACCAACTCATCGTCCTGTTTCAACATGATGGCGACAGAATCACCCAGAAGATTCCAACCTGTATTGGCGAGCTTATGAACGGTAACCGCCACCTTCTTTCGAGGATAGACAGGCTTGGATTTCTCTTCATCCTTCACTGCACTGATATACTGAAAGGCGAAATTGTGCCGTTCGATGCCTGTAGCTCGGTTATCAGCAGAAGGCATCACACCAATCGTGAAGATCTGCAGCACATTCATACCATTCTCAGGGCTGTCCTTGTCATACCACGTTGGGTGGTCAGGAACCATATAGGGCAGATACGACCATCCGTCTTCCTCATTGTCTGGATTGCCTATATGCAGATGGAACCAGTCGTTCTCATCGTAGCCATCTATCACAAAGGCATGACTCCTCACATTATTGCCACCTGATGCCAGCACAGGACGACCTGCCGCCAATTCCTTCTTCAAAATCAGGGTGATCTCCTCCAACGAATAGAAGTCGCGGTAAAGCATCTGAATACCCCTGTCATAGTCAAAATAATTCGCTAAGGCAATGGACTGATAGAAAGAGCGAGACGCACTCGATTCTGCCCCGTAAGTCATATTGACAGCGATGCCACAATCACTGCTCAACAAAGCAATGGCATCCGCTTGTGCCTGGGTGTATTCCCCTTCCTTGTAGGTGTCTAAGATGTTAGGCCAGTCGTAAGTGTGTTCTCCAAAATTCGCAGAGAGTTTCTGTCCACATCCCTTCTCGTCCACATACTCATGATAGCCCGTTCCCCTTGCTGGCCAGTTCCAATAGTGCATCACCTGCGTCATCGCAGTCGCCACACAACCTACCAAGCAACGGTTGCCATCCTTGTCCAACGGACACATATTATAATGAGGTGCATCCTGATACCAGCTGTCCTTGAGAATCGGTTCCACACGCTGAGGGAGCGCCTGCTCCTCCGCATAGAAACGACTGGAGCAGCGAATGATCTTCTGTGCCGTCGCACTCTCGGCAATCAAGAGGCATAGAAGCATCAGAGAAAGGGAGTGTAATTTACAATTTGACAATTTACAATCTACAATTTATTGAGACGATTTGACAATTTATTCTTGAATATAAATCCGTTGTACACGATTGCTGATACCTGTGAGCACCTCGTAAGGGATGGTGCCCAGGGCATCGCTGAGTACGGTGACGGGCAGGTGGTCGCCAAAGATTTCAACTTGGTCACCCTCTTTGCAGTCGATGTCCGTCACATCCAACATGCAGACATCCATGCAGATGTTACCCACATAGTCGGCTTTCTGACCATTCACGAGGCAGTAGCACCCACGATTGCCGAGGTGGCGATTGAGGCCGTCCGCATAACCGATAGGAATGGCAGCGATGCGACTGTCACGTTCGAGGACCGTTCGGCGAGAATATCCGATAGTGTCTCCTTTGGGCACCTCACGAATCTGCAAGATGGTGGTCTTGAGTGTCGCCACATTGTTCAGGATATGGTTGTTGCGGGCATTGATGCCATAGAGACCCAAACCCAAACGCACCATATCCAGATGATACTCTGGGAAATGCTCAATACCTGCGGAATTGCAGATATGACGGATAATCTTATGGGAATAGGCCGCCTGTAACTGACGGCTGGCTTGGTCGAAGAGGGCAAACTGACGATGGGAGAACGCATCAAATTCATCTCCGTCGCTACCCACGAAATGACTGAATACAGAACAGGGAACGAGTGCTGTCTGACGGCTCAGGCGTTCAATGAGGCGTGGCATGTCCTTCTCCGGATTAAAGCCCAAACGATGCATACCCGTGTCAAGCTTGATGTGGATGGGGAAGTTGGTGATGCCTTCCTTCTCCGCCGCATAGATGAGTTGTTCGAGCAAGTCGAAACTGAACACCTCGGGTTCCAAGCTATAATCGAAAAGCATCTTGAACGAGGTGGTCTCAGGATTCATGATCATGATGTTGGCAGTGATGCCCGCCTCACGCAGGTCGGCACCCTCATCTGCCACAGCCACAGCCAAGTAATCCACCCCATTATCCTGCAAGGTCTTGCTGGTCTCCAACGAACCCACCCCATAGCCACTGGCCTTCACCATGCACACCATCTTCGTCTCAGGCTTCATGAAATGGCGGTAGTAACGCACATTGTTGACAAGGGCGTTGAGATTGACTTCCAAGATGGTCTGATGCACCTTCAGCGTCAAGAGGTCACTCACCTTGTCGAAGCGGAACTGGCGTGCCCCTTTAATCAAGATGAACTCATTGCGCAACTTCTTAAACACCTCGCTATGAATCAGGGCGTCAGTCGTGCGGAACATATAGTGCTCCATCGGGAAATAGCCCTCACAAGCCGTCAATTCCTCGCCCACACCAATCACTTTCTCGATGCCACGCGAGGCAGCCATTTGAGCCACACGCGAATAGAGGCTTCGGGGTGTTTCTCCACTCTGGAGGATATCACTCAGAATCAGCGTGCGATGCTGCTTCTTTGTCTCAGGACGGCGGCTCATGAAGTCGAGAGCGATGTCCAGTGACTGCACATCCGAGTTGTATGAATCATTGATCAGCGTGCAGCCATTCTTGCCATCCTTCACCTCCAAACGCATCGCCACCTGCTCCAGACGGCTCATGCGCTCGCACAGCACTTGGATGTCGCCCGTGAAGACAGTCAGCGCCGTCGAGAAGCATGTGATGGAGTTCTCGATGGAGGCATCATCGATGAAGGGGATGGTGTACTGTCCAATTTGCCCCTGATGTTCGAAGTGTATCGTGGCGTGGTCGTTGTCTTTCTCCACCTGACGTACCTTCAACTTGACACGCCTTACTTTCTCCGGCACGGTCTCCGCACATTGCAGAATGGTAGCGTCCTTTGAGTTGAGCACCAACGTCTGGCAGTCCTTGAAGAGCTGCATCTTTTCCGCACACTTAATACCGTAGCTCATGAAGTTCTCCTGATGCGCCGCTCCCAAGTTAGTCATCACACCAATGGTGGGCTTGACAATGCGTTCCAGCTTCGCCATCTCGCCCGACCGCGAGATACCCGCTTCGATGATAGCAAGGTCGTTATGGGGATTGATGAGCCACACACTTAAAGGCACACCTACCTGACTGTTATAGCTGCGAGGTGAACGGCACACATTGAAATCGGGGGATAGCAACTGATACAGCCACTCCTTCACCGTTGTCTTGCCATTCGAACCTGTAATGCCAATCACAGGGATATCCAACTTGCTGCGATGATAAGCCGCCAAGTCCTGCAGAGCTTTCAGAGGCGACTTCACTACAAGGAAATTGCAGTTCTCTAATGACAAGCGCATCGGTAGCCCTCCCCCATCGAGAGTTGGGTGGCTCACCACGAAGTTGCGCACACCTCTCCTGTACAACTCCTCTATATACTTATGTCCATCGTTCTTCTCCGTCTTCAAGGCAAAGAAGAGCGTCTCCTCCGGGAAACAAAGGCTTCGGCTGTCAATCAACAACCAATTGATCTTCGCCTCTGTCGTTCCCTTTCTCTCTGCGCCAATGACCTGCGCAATTTCATCAATCGTATACATCTTGTCATTTACAATTTGACAATTTACCATTTACTATTTGACGGTGTTGGCATTGCTTCCACTCTTTCTCTGCCTTCGCCACAGCATCCTTTGTTTTATTATCAAAGTAAGTGTCCTGGAATCGCTGCCAGATATACTCCACCGCCTGTGTGGAAGGATGAATCATATCGTCCGCATAAAAGCGATAGTCACGCAATTCATCCATCATGATTTCGTAGGAGGGAAAATAATGGCACGTACCATTTGACAATCTACCATTTACAATTTCCTCTGTGCCCTGCAACAGAATCCCCTTCGAGATTTGGTTCACATGATAGCCATCCCGCTTGTGACGAATCGGGCTGACGGTAAAGATGACTTTCAACTTCGGATTCACACTCTCCAACAGTTGCAGGAGCATCTGCCACTGGTCCACGATATCATAGGCACTTAAACGCTCCCTCACAAAGAGGCTGTCAAGCTGTTTGTGGCAGTTGGCGACCAACATACCCGTCTCCTTCAACCGATAGATGATTGCCGTGCCAAAGGTGACCACCAACACATCCGCCTCGCGTAAAAAATCTGCCACACGATGGGTCGTGCTGTTGATGCGCTCCACCAATGTTGCCACATCAGGTGAAGAGAATCTGCTATGGTGCATCCACGAATGCCACACACCATCCCCATTACAAAAGATTTCCGCTGTCCCCTCACGCTGAACAGCCTCTCCCTTCGAAGGTTGGGGGACTTCCTTCTCACTGATGCTCCGCAACAAGCTCGCCGCGATGCTGGCAGGATTGTAGAGAGTTCCAAAGGGATTCACCATCGCCTCAAAGCCACCTCTCACCATCCTCTCACCAATCTCGTCGGCAAAGCACGACCCCACCAGCAGCACCTTCGCACCAGCGGCTATCTTCCATTCCGATGCAGGAATGTCTATGCGGGTCATCAGTTCCATCTTCCCCGTCAATCGCCGTAGTAAGAGAACTCCTCCTTCTCGCCGTCAGCTTTCGTGAAAGTACCTGTGTATGTCTCCCCACAATGCAGGAGTTCGCCTGACTTATCATATTCACCACCACTGGTGTATTGACCCTCATATCGACCCACAAATGCCTTCGTGGCAGGGTCGTAGGCATCCACCACCATGTCACCCTCAATCTCCTTGAAGGTACCGCCATCCTCCAGTGCTTCATTCTCCTCCTTGGTTTGCTTATAGCTAACCAGACGGAGCACATAAATGGTGTCGGTGTCACCGATATTGTCCTGCACGAATCGGCTCTCATCGCCATCCACAATAAACATCTTGTAACCGCCGTCCTCCAGGAACCCTGCTACCAGCCACGTGGTGACATTCCCTTCTGGCTTAGGTGCATTGTCCAACGTGCGTGGCAATTCCTGTGCCACAGAATCACTGTCCGACGAAGTACCATTCACCGACTTCGCCACTTCCTTGCAAGCCGTCATGCCACTGAGCATCAACACAGCAACAGCCGACGCAACCAACATCAAAAATGCCTTTTTCATATTATTTTGTTTTAATTATTTTTACAACGATACGATTAAGTGAAAAACACCCAAATTCTTCGGCAAAATTAGTACAAATCAATGACATTACCAAATAAATACCCAAATTTCTTTCAAAATGACAGCGTTACAGTTCACCACAGCAAAGATGAAGAAAAATAAAGAAAAGACTGGAGTCTGATGTATTTTTGTATTATTCGTCGCTGCCTTCGTACTCCTGCCAGAATTCTTCATCTTCATCCCAATACTGAGGCAGCCATCCCTTTGCCTTGGCTGCTGCCGCCTGGCTCTTAGTGCAGACATTCTGGTTGGGTTCGTTACCGTCCATAACATAGAATCCACAGAACTCTTCGGATTCATTCTGCCGAAGGCTGCCTATCAGGGCATCCATATTCTGCCCGCTGATCTGGTTCTTAAAGCACAACAGTTTTTCCAATGCCATATTCTTGGAGAGGTCGAGTGTGGCAAGTTGATTGGAATAGCAGCCCAGATAGTCCAATGATGTATTGGCGGAAACGTCGAGCGCGGTCAGCGCATTGCAGTTGCATGACAGGCTCGTCAATGCCGTATTCTTGGAGAGGTCGAGCGAGGTCAGACTATTGCCGCTGCAAGACAGGCGTGTCAATGCCGTATTCTTGGAGATATCGAGCGCGGTCAGCTTAGTGCTATCGCAATACAGGTGTGTCAATGCCGTATTCTTGGAGATATCGAGTGCGGTCAGCTTATTGTCATCGCAAGACAGCTCTGTCAATGCTGTATTCTTGGAGACATCGAGCGAGGTCAGCTTATTGTCATCGCAAGACAGCTCTGTCAATGCCTTATTCACGGAAAGGTCGAGCGAGGTCAGTTCATTGTTGCCGCAATGCAGAACTGTCAAGGCCGTATTTTTGGAGAGGTCGAGCGCGGTCAGATCATTGCCAGAACATTGCAGGTATGTCAATGCCGTATTCGCGGAGATGTCGAGCGAGGTCACGTGATTCGCAGGGAATGCCAGAATCGTCAATGCTGTATTTTTGGAGACATCGAGTGCGGTCAGTTCATTGAAACCGCAACTCAGCGACCTCAATGCTGTATTCTTGGAGACATCGAGTGCGGTCAGTTCATTGAAACCGCAACTCAGCGACCTCAATGCTGTATTCTTGGAGACATCGAGTGCGGTCAGTTCATTGAAACCGCAACTCAGGGTGTCCAAAGCCGTATTCCTCGAAATGTCGAGCTCGGTCAGTTCGTTGTCGCTGCAATTCAGGGTCCTCAATGCCGTGAAATACTCGATACCCTTCAGGCTTTTAATCTCCTTTTCCGAGACATTCATGACGGTAATGTTTCTGATTTCTGCTTCCGTCAGTACGCCGTCTTTTGCAAAATTATACTCTTCGAACAAAAATTGACGGAAGTCTGAATCGGGGAAGTTTGTCTCATCGATAGCGATTCCCACGGGGTTCACGGGATTGTCGCTGTCGTCCGTACACGCTGTAAACACACTTGCGCCGCTGATAGCAAAGATGGCGGCCATCATCCATTGAAAAATCTTTTTCATAATCGTGTTTATTAGATTGTTATTACTTAATCATGACCTTTCGTCTTCCATTGATATATATGCCTTTGGTTGGATGAAGCACAGGGATTCCCTGAAGGGTATAGATGGAAGGAGAGAAACGATGAGGGAGACTGTCATCATTGATTAGGGGGATATGGGAAGACTGCGAGGGCATCGGGATGGAGAGGGTGCGATCCGCTGTCCTATCCTCGCGATCGATGTCGCCATAGTTGCTCAGGTCTTTCAGCATAGAGTTTGCCATGTTGGAGAGTGTGGTGAACTGAGCATCTGTTATGAACCCAAATCTTTGGGCAATAATGCCCAGGTTAATGAGTAAGGATAAGGTGGTTTGCGCATCCGCATTGTCCGCTTCATCCCCTTCTGCATGGTAGAGGAAAGCATCGGCTGCTATGCTTGCTATCGCGGCAAAGGCTGAACCTCTTGATTGTACGATTCTCTCCGATGCGGTCAGGAACTTTTTCTTTGACATATCGGCGAAACCGTCGCCAGGGGTGATTTCCGTGATACGATAGGTTGTGATGTCCACTGACGAGAGGTCGGAAGGAAGGGTGATGACCCGATAGTCGTTAGGATAGGAGACGAGGGAACCGGTGTTGACATCGTAGATGGGTTTTGAGAGGTCGCCATTATAATCCTTGATAATATCAGAGGTGTGGATATGACCTGTAAAGATGATGCGGACACCGGCATCTGCCAAAGCATTTCGCACGGTGGCATAGTCCTGAACCGACACATTTCCCATATAGAATTCCCCACCTGTGTAGTGGGGAGTCAGCGGGTGGTGCATCATCGCCAAGACCTGCTTTCCGTTGTTACAAGCAGCTTTCGCATGGTCGCAAACCCATTGGAGCGTCGTGGAAGAGATTTGTCCGTCACGACCAGAGTCGATGCCAATCACCACCAATCCGGGAATGGGTTCACAGGCATAAGTGAGCGTGGTTTCCTCGCGGTCGGCCGAGCCGAAACCGTAATCGGCATAGAGGGTGGCCAACTCCGACATCGTCATGGTTTCAGCAGGAGTGGAGGTGGCGCCATCGTAGTATCGGGCATTGCGGGTACCCCAATCATGATTGCCCGTAACGACCAATGCTGGTATGCCAGCTCGCTTCAGTTCGTCAAGCTTTTCTTTGACATAGTGATGACTGAGCGCTTCCCCGTCTTTGGTGAGGTCACCGGTAATGAGCACCATATCCGGTTGAATCTCTGTCTTAATCTTGTTCAGCATCTCGTCAAACAATACTCTACTGTATGCCACCAGCTTATGGTCGGCATCGAGGAAGCTGGTCCACGCCTCACCCTCGCTGACCAGCAGCGCTGGAGCCATGACATGCGGATCAGTGAACACGACCACCTTCAGGTCTTTCCTGACAGTGGCAGCAGGAGATTCGTCATCCCCTTCCACCAATCCGATTCGTTCCGCCTGGGCAGTGAGGCACAACACAAAGAGCGCCATGACTGCCACCAGGATTCTTGCCACATCATTCTTCATCGAGCAAAACATCCAATTCATCACTTTTTCACCCTTTACGTTAGTGTTAGACTTTTCAACTGTCAACTGTCAATTGTCAACTGTCAACTAAATCACGTCGTCCTCGTCCACCAGCGTGTCGTCGCTGTCATCGTAGATATTGAGTGGGTCAGGGGAGGTGACCACCATATAGGGGCAGTTGCCCAGTTGCACCGCGCACATGGCGGGCTGTATGTATGCTTTCTTATTCATAAGTTACTTCTCCTTTATCATTGAACGATGACCTTTTTCCCTTTGTAGATATACACGCCACTCGTGGTTGGCTTGCCGTCCAGCTTCACGCCGTTGATGGTGTACCAGCTCTCGTCGATGTCAACGGTCAACTCTCCTCGGTCAACTTCCTCAATCTCTGTCGTCACGTCCTCGAACACCATCCTCAGCTCATTGGCACAGGCCACGTTGTCGTTCAGGGCGAGGAAAGCCTTGCGGGCGTGCACCTTCGTGCCGGCGAACTTGTGGAAGCCGAAGCGCTCGTTCTTGTTGCTCAGGAAATAGAGTGTGGTGTTATCCGGGTAGTCGCTGAGCACATCGTCCGTTGGCGTTGCCACATCCACGCCTTGCAGGTCGTTGTCCACGGTGTTCTCAGCCGCTGCCGTGCTGGCCGTCATGCTAATGCTGTTGTCCTCACCCACGATGATGACCGCCGTGCTCTTGGGGATCACCTTGCCCAGCTGGTGCATCACGATGTTGTCGCCTTCCACCGTGGCGGTGTAGGCGCAGGCGTTCTCCGTGTCGTCAATCTTGTAGCCCGTGTGGCCGCAGTAGAAGGTCGTCCAGTAGTTGCCGTCGATGTTGGCGGCTGCAAGGTCGAGCGTCATAGGCAGGATGTCGTTCTCGTCCACACCCAAGTACGATGCATATCCCTTGTAGATATCCACGCAGTCATTTAGCACAAATATCTTACGGCCGTCGGCATTGTTGGAGAATGCATCCTTGCCGCTCCTAAGTATCAATTCATTTTCTATTAGTTCCACATCCAGTTCTGGGGCATAGATGGTGACAAAGGTCAAAGCGGTGCAGCCTTCGAAGGCATAATCGCCGATGCTCGTCACGCTGGCAGGGATCTCGATGCTGGTCAAACCTGTGCAGCCATCGAAGGCACCATCGCCGATGCTCGTCACGCTGGCAGGGATCTCGATGCTGGTCAAACCTGTGCAGCCATCGAAGGCACCATCGCCGATGCTCGTCACCTTGGCAGGGATTTCGATGCTGGTCAAACCTGTGCAGCCATCGAAGGCACCATCGCCGATGCTCGTCACGTAGTTAGGAATAATGGAATTCTTGCAGCCCAGAATCAGCGTCTTGGTTGCAGTCTCAATCAAGCAATTGCCCTCACTGTGGTACGTCGAATTTTCAGTTGCCACCGAGATAGATGCCAAACCAGAGCAGTCATC
>Ga0310786_10004543_pt1 | contig 19307 bp, 20 predicted proteins | sample AusTroGonzalo_MG_FD_203881 | JGI IMG/M metagenome (GOLD analysis project Ga0310786, IMG submission 203881) | Bovine rumen microbial communities from tropical cattle in Woodstock, Queensland, Australia - Gonzalo_03 (v2) (version 2) | ecosystem: Host-associated > Mammals > Digestive system >... | reverse complement strand
ATGACAGGATCAAGCTTGCCAGTTCGTGCGAGCTCGGTCAAGTCGGAGCCGTACTTCTCAAGGCACTTCTCGCTATCTTCTGCTGGTTCAAAATTTGCGTTCATTGTTTTGTCTCCTTTTCATTGATTCAGCAGAAGCAACTTTGATGCCAACAGGAAAACATGTGGTGCACTCGGCAAAATCGGCGACATTCTGTCTCAAGTGCGACATGGTTGTGCCGAGAGCTTGTGTCGCACAATGTGCAATGTGTGCCTTGCTCGTGCGTGTGATTTTGGAGAGGAAAAAATATTTTTTTTTGCGCGAAATTTTTTTCACATACCCCCTTGACGAGCGCAACGGAGATATGATACAATTCGCACAACCTTTGAGTGAAAAAGGGAAAGTCCTCAGGCGTTAAGCCTGGCACCTAGGTTAAACCAGGTGAAGCGAATGTTGACTTGACTGACTCACAAGAAGGTTCGGTGATCGAAGATGCAAACTCAAAGCGTCGACGAAGGCTGAATGGCATGACATGTGTGTCGACCGTGCTCACGCGGGTGCAATAAAGTGGGTCGGCAAGATACCGCCGGAATAAATGGATCAGCCGGGTAGCTCCGGTCGAAGGGCAAGCGGAAATCCGCAAGCCTAGAGGAACAAGCAAAAGGAAAAAACAACAATGAAGAAACTCATGATTGCGTCCGCCGTCGCGGCTCTGACCGCTGGCGTGTTCGCTGATCTTTGCAAGATCGAAGACGAGGCGACTGCTTGCCAGGCCTACGAACTCACGATCAAGCTCAAAACGCTCGCGCCGAAGACTGTCAAGTGCAAGGGCGGCAACTCGTGCAAGACTACGGTTGATGATTGCGTTTCCTACTACAAGACGGGAAATCGCTCGTTGAAGGGTCTTCTCTGGAACTGCCAGTCCGAGTGCGACCTGGCGAATGCCAAGTTCATCCTGTGGCGCACCGACAAGGGCTTCAAGCACGTCGTTGGCGCACCTCTCTCGATGGTCGATACGAACGGTGACGGCAAGGTCGACACCTACGAAGCTAATGATTGGACTTCCTCTCTTGGCTATGTGTGGCGCTTCGACAAGAAGGGTGACAAGGTCTCTCTCGTTTGGGCGATCTCTGGTTTCCAGGAGGGCTTCTGGAAGTCTGGTATGCTCATCAACGAATTCGAGGACAAGTACGGCACTACTGCTAATCTGAGCACTTACGACCTCACGTTCGCGGGCATTGGTTCTTTCGACAAGAAGAAAGACATCATCAAGAACGTTTCCGGCAATGTTGCTGGCTGGGTTTCGGGCGACCCCACCATCCTCATGTGCGATTACGAGTATGCTGCTCCGGTTGAAATCTGCGCTGAGTTCGACGCGATCTGCGACGATCTTGATCAGACTCTCGCCGATGACAAGCAGGAGTATGCTGCTTATGGTACGTGGAAGATGAAGTACAGCAAGAAGATTGCTGGTGGCACGAAGAGCGTTGCTGCCTACATTCCGAGCTTTGCTAAGTAAGTTAGCCATCGATTAGGCGATGGTTAGTCTTAAGGCGGGATGCTGCATGAAAGTGCCTTCCCGCCTTTTTTTATTACTGAGTGGTTGATTGACGGTCGTAGACATGGTTGTGAAACAAAATATAGCGTCACTCAGGGCTGCGGTAACAAGCAGTCGTTGTTAGGATCGTTAATCAGCTACCGATTTCTTTATTTAACTTGAAAATCTGGTATTTTATGTATGATTTCATGAAATGTATCCTTGTGGTGCTGTTCTCTCAAGTCGCCCTTGGCGTCATTGCTGCTCAGGAAAAAGGTCTGCCGGAAAAGTATTTGAAACTAGGAAATGACGCTGTTCTGGTTTCAGTCAATGGATATGAACTGACTAAAGGCAATTACGAGGGATTAGTTCAAGTAAAATTGAGGAAAGTGATGAGCAAGAGACCTAATCTTGCGCAACGGCAGAAGGATAATCTGGAAGAAAAATTCCGTCGGTCCGATTATCAGAATTTTATACCCCTTGCTCTATTTGCTACCGAGTCGATGAGATTAGGCCTAAAACCCAGCGAAGAGCATAGAAAAGCACTCAAGTCGAGATATGTTGCGTCCTACGGAAATCCGGGCGAACGTTTTGAGGATTTTTGCGCACGGTTGCCACCATTGGAGCGCAATGCTGTTACTAATTTCTTCGAATTGGATCTTTTAAACCAAACATACCTTCAGACAACTATGGCTACACAGCTTGTGGTATCGGCAGAGGAAGTGTCAAACCAGGTTGCTGTGACGGTTGCCTATAATTCTCGAATGGCGTTGACCAATCAGCTCATTTGCGCGCAAGCCTCAAATGTTTTGGCACGCGCTAGGGCTGGTGCCGATTTCTCTGAACTTGCTGACGAGTACTCTCAGGACGACCAGAAGGAGCCGGGTGGGGACATCGGTTTTTGTACGGCAAGTGATTTCTCTCTTGAGGCTCCCTCGTATTGGGAGAACATCGTTTCTCTCAGGCCTGGCGAGGTAACTGACGTGATGAAGACAGAAGATGGTTTTGAGATTGTGAAGTTTCTCGGAGAAAAGGAAGATGTCTATGGGGACGGCTCTGTCATTGCGCGCCATTTGGCGCGTATAGTGTGGCGACGGGCAATCATCTTTGATGAGGATTATGAATTTATTAAGCGCGAATTGACGCGTGAACGTCGCAGCGAAGTCGTCGGGGCGGCTGCGCGCCGTCTGCGGCAAAAAGCTGATGTAAAGTATCCTTGTGGTGAGGATGTGCTCTACCCATCACGGAAGAAAAAATAACTATGACTTTAAAAGCTTTTCTGGGTGTTTTTGCTTCAGTTCTGATTGTTGTGGGACTGTTTTATTGGATGATTCGTAGTGATGACAGAGAATCGAGTCGTCCGTTGCAAGTGCATCGGCTAAGAGAACGCAAGCAGACGACAGTGGCCGACTTGAAGAAGATTCGCGATGACGCGATTCGGAGCAATCCGGGTATGGTCAAAGCCGTGAAGACGCGTAAGCGAAAGACGAGATTTGTCGATGATGTGTCGCCTGCGGAGCGGTTGATTATCGATCAAATTGATGTTGCGCTCAATGCTGAGGATTTTAATGAGATTCTTGCTTTGACGGCGAAGTTGGCTGATTCGACAAACGAAACTGCTCGCCTTCGTGCAGTTGAAGCCCTCGGATGGTTTGACGACGCGGCACTTCCAGAGCTAACGCCTTTTTTGATGGATGCGGATGACGGGGTTCGGGATGCGGCGCGAGACCAGTGGTCTGCTTCGCTTGACCAAGTCTCTGACATGGATTTCAAGGCTTCGGTGATCGAGGCGACCATGCAGATCGTCAATGACCCTGATTTACTGGAGGATATTGCTTTCCATTTCAATGAATTGCCGACATTTACCGCAGTTGAATCGTTGGTCGCGCTTATCAACGGTGACAATGAAGCGGCTGCCGAGGTGGCGTTGGAAACATATTCTTTCCTGACAGGGAGCGAATATTCTTCTTTTGATGAGGCCCAGCGCTGGGTTGATGAGAATATTGATTTCGACGAGGAACCTGATGACATGCCGGTCTACAGGGCTTCGCAGCATCTTGAGGTGTTTGACGAGACCGTCGACCTAACGGGAATCAAAGTCGTAAATGACACTGACACGGAAATCCCACCGCGCGCGGGAGAGGAGTCGAAGGAGGCGGCAGACGCCGAATCGGCGCGGCAATATGATGATGCTTCTGACGGTTCTGCTTATGAAGTCGATACGGAATAAATGAGTGGAAAGGATACGGGCATGAATAGGATTGTCGTTCTGTTGTTGGCGTTGGCGGTACTGCCGTTTCAGCTTTTGGCGTTTAGTTACTCCAGCGGCGACATCTACCTTGGCGAGTGGAACGCGGGGTATACAAAGGGTAGGCAGTACGCCGAGGCGTATCATCTGCCGATGCTGCTCTTGTGGGCCAGAAAGTCATGCCCCATGTGCAATGAAATGAAGGCGGCCTTGGATGGCGCCGATTTCCGGGCATGGACGTCTTCGCATCGCATTGTAATGACTGTTTCCCATGATGGAGATGTTGATTCGGGACTTGCGCTAAATTTTGTCCGCTCGTATGACAAGTTGTTGAGCGACCTGCCGCTCGTGTGCATATATTGGCCTAAGCCAGATGGCACGACGGTCATACGGTCTTTTGTTGGGCGTTCGGATTGCATGCCGGTGAAGTCGGGGAATTTGCAGATGCAGCTCGCAAGTTCGGTGGAGACCATTCTGGCAGAAGCCGGGTTTGATTTTTCCTCGACGAAAGATGCGCCGACGCCTCCTGCTCCGATAGTGATTCCAAAGCCGGCTTTTGCGCTCGACTATGCCATCCTTGACGAGGTGCAGTTCCTGCCGGTCTTTGAGTCTTTCGCGCTTGCGAACGTCTCGGGAGGTGAGATCAGGCTAAGGAAGGTTTCTGGCAAGTTGCCGGCGGGTGTGAAGATGTTCTATGATGTGGGTTCTGGGTGTGTGTTGCTTTATGGCTATCCAACCAAGGCGGGAACGTTCACGTCGGGCTGGACGGTAAGCGAGAGACTTGCATCTGGCATGGCCGTCGGCACGCAGAACTTCAAGCTAACGCTCAATGTCAACGCGTTGACGAGTGTGATGCCCGTCTTTTCGACGAAAACCGTCAAGGCGAATGGAATCGTCTTGTCCGACAGCGGCGACCTGATGGGCGTGGTTGCGCTGTCGCTTTCGCAAAAAGGGCAGTCAAGCGTTCAGTTCGACGACGGTGTCTTGAAGGTGAAGGCGGCATCGAAGGTGTGGTCTGGTTTTTCGGATGACGGCCTGCTGGAAGCCGATGGATTCGGTGTTGGCGGCATGTATCATATCGGCGTTTCATCGGAAGGCCGCATACGGGGGACATGGACTGGGTCAGATTCTGTGGAGCGAGAGATTCTTTTCTCCAATCCTGTGTGGTCTGCTGCAAATCCTGCGGTGGCTTTCGTTATGAGCCGAAAGATTGCGCTTCCTGGGGATGCTGGCGAGTTGCAGCTGTCAATGAACGCATCGGCGGCCAAGAAGGGCACTATGTCATACAAGGGGACACTTCCAGATCGTTTTCGCTTAAGCGGCAAGGGAGTGCTTATCGGGCAAGGCGACGGTGCGACGGCTTATCTTCCGATCTTGAAGAAGACAGGCAGTACCGCAGTACGTGGCCTATTGCTGATTCGCGCGGACTCGCAGGAAGTCAAGGGAACCATCAACTATGTGCAAGGTGGGGTCTCGCGCTCCATTCACATGCCTTAAGGAGGGAATTATGCGGAATCTGCTGTTTATTTTTCTGTCGCTGTTGTTTGTCGTCGGCTGCGAGAAGGAAGAGGTCGCGCCGTCAGAAACGCCAGGCTCGCCGGCAGAAGCGCCGTGCGCGACGTCTGAATCGCAAGACACGACAGACGAACGCGTCATCGAGCAGCTTGACGATGCCGTCGAGAAGGAAGATTTTGCAGCTGCCCTGGCAATCGTCAATGAGCACAAGAAATCCACGAATGCGGCGTTGCGCCTTCGTTGCGTGGAATCAATCGGATGGTTCGGCGGCAAGTCGGCTAAGGTTCTGGAATCATTCCTTGCGGATCCCGACGCGGACGTGCGTTCGGAAGCACAGGACCAGTGGGACTCCGCAGTCAACGACATTGACGATGAGCATGAAAGAGGCATCCTTGTTGAGTCAGCCATGGAGCTTGTACGAGACCGCGACGTGATGGATACGGTGGCGACGCAGTTGAACGATCTGCCACCCTCTCTCTCGATCGACATCATCGTACATCTGATCAAGGGAAGCAACAGCGTTGCCCGTGCAGCGGCGAAAGAGGCCTACGAGTTCGTGACGGGGGACAACTGGAAAGGTGCGAAAGCGGCTCAGAAATGGCTGGAGGAAAACCAGGAAGAGGAGGACGAGTAAGAGCGTGCGCTTGAGTCGTTCGATTCAATTGTCGTTTGCCCTTGCGCTTGTGGCTGTGTTGCGTCAGGTGCAGGCGTCATCCGTGTATTATGGTTTCGTAGCCGATCCGTCGCTACTGGGAACCAATGCGGTTGAGTCAACGTTTGTGCCGTTGAACTACGAGGTCACGCGGTTGACGCAACCGGATGCCCAGGTTCGCTATTTCTATCGAGACCGAGAGGATCCTGATGTCCTGCTGGGAGAAGATCCGTGGCTGGGCTATTCACGGTATGGGCGGACGGTGATTCGCACGCGTGATGATTTCAAGGGTGGCAATACCGAATTCGAGTTCTACAACGGAACCTTGCGGCGGATGAATTTCGGCCCCGAGCAGATTGTAGTCAAGCCAGTCAAGCACCAGTCGTCGGAGACGGCAATACCGGCGCTTTGGAAGAAGCGGCAGCCTGGAATGGTGGACGAGGTGCGGGGGCTGGACATTTGGAAAGACGGCGGCCGTCTTCGTATCCCCTTCCGTGGATTCGCGAACCCGAACAAGACGGCGGCCGTGTTCATGGAGCTGGCAGTGGCGTTTCTGGCCTTGTCGCTCTTCCTGGCGAGCCGACGCCGATTCGTGTTAGCGGCCATTACGGTTCCTCTTTTGGGGCTAATGGCATGGCTGCTGTTCTTGACTCAATCGCGCGGATGTCTCCTTGGGCTGGTTGCAGGGTGTTCGGTATTGATGGTCGGCTATTTGCGTGGTTTTCTGACGATTCGTCGTCTGACTTGTTTGGCTCTGCTCGTCGCGGCGCTTGTAGGCGTTGTGCTCGTATTCGCAAGTCCGCGGTACTCAAGCGAATTCTTTAAGCAGGATGCTCGCACCGATCGTTTGACATTGTGGGCTGCTGTGCCGCGCATGATGGCCGATGCGCCGGACGGCTGGGGCTGGGGGAATGCCGGCCGCGCCTACGTCGACTGGTATCAGTCTTCGGACATAATGGTGGCTGTTGCGGAGCTTCAGAACAGCCATTTCACGTGGCTTGTCGAGATGGGGGATGCAGGGCGTGTGGGCTACGTATTTGCCTGGTTGTTCCTCATGTCTGTTCTCGCGGTGATTGCAGTACGGGACAGAAGACCTGTGCCGGCGGCTCTTTTTGCGGCCTTGGGTCTCGCGGCGTGCTTTACACATGAACTCGAGGAGCCGTTGCTGTGGATGCTTCCTGTGGGCTCGCTTCTGCCGTTGCTTGTGAAACGACCGGCCATGGGGCGGAGGATGTTAGCCATAGTCGCTGGTGTATCGCTGGCATGCGCTGTCGGCGGGATTGTCGCCGTCCATGTTCTATTTGCACCTCCACGAGGAGTGGCGATTCATGGTGCACGTGACCATGTCATTCTTGGCGGTCAGGATCCAAAAATCTGGATTGTTGACGACGACGTGGTGCTGGACGGTGGATTCCAGATATACACTGGCAAGGAACTGCGCCACTTTTGCCAGGCGCAGACCAACGAGGTGTCGATCGGCTTCACGCGCCAGCTTTCGGCATTGCCGGAGAAAGTGGAAACCCTTGTGCTGGCGGGGATGCAGTGCCTTGAGTATCTCGATGCCTTCGACAAGGGCGCGAAAGGCCTTTGCCGCCCACGGCGATTGGTCTTCCTGTCGCCGCCGTTCACTTGGAGACGGATAGGCGAAGATCTGCGGAACCAGATTGAAGTCAAGGTAATCCTCGGGCGTCTGGCCGGGCGTTTGTCGGCAGACTATGACCTGCCGCCGCCTTGGGTAAAACAAATTCCTGGTGCAGAGCTTTACATTCCGAACTGGTTGTCGTTGGTTACGGAAAGTGGAGGGCAACTGTAATGCGAAATTTTTTGGTGGTCTGTATTTTGTCGATGTCTGCAATATGCCTCGGCAAGGAGATGCCCGACGGCAAGATCGATCTTGTTCATGAGGCGACGCCGGGAGCCTGGTGCGACGATTTCACGAATACGCTTGCGGTCGCGAAGGCGACGCACAGGCCAATTCTAATAGTCACCGCCGGCACGGAGTGCAGTTTCTGCTATCGGCTCAACAAGTGCATGAACAGCGCGGACTTCAAGGCCTGGCGCGAAGACCGCAAGATATACATGGTGCATCTCAACGACAAACACCCCCAGTACAAGGTGGCGGAGACTTTTCAGCGTGAGGGCTTTAGGGACGTGTCCAGCATACCGATCGTCTGCGTTTATTGGCTAAAGGAGGACGGTGCCGAAGTCAAGCAGACGTTCTCGGGCCGACGTGGGACAATGCCGGGGATGCGACACAAGTTCTTGCAGATGGAGCTGATCTCTGCCCTGGACAAGATCCTGGTCGACTACACGGCGACCCTGTCGCAGCCGAAGGAAATCCTGCACAGTCCAGATTCAAAGTATTTCAAGTATGCGGTGGCTGGCGGATCGGGGAAGATCACTATGGACCCCACCTCTGGCGAACTAGCCGACGAGCGGGGTACTGTCGTGATCACTGCGGGTACAGATGATCCTGGCTGCGTGTTCTGGGGCTGGACCGATCCGGGCGGGAAGACGGTTGCCTATGCGCGCAAGCTTGTTATCGATTCTGGCATGACGGAAGGCACCTATACAGCCAATTACCGCACGGCTGCTGCCTGCAAGCCACCGTCGTTCTCGGTTTCGAAACAGCCTGTGACCGCTGTGGTAGGCAAGAAATTCCGCTATCGACTTGAGGTTGACGCGGCGACTCGCCCGATGACATTTAGTGCGGAAGGCATGCCGTTTGGATTGTCGCTCAATGCAGAAGAAGGATTTTTTTCCGGTACACTTTGGCGCGAAGGATGCTATAATATTACCGTCAAGGCCAAAGGAGGCGATTTGGCGGAGACTCAGATGGTTCGGCAGTTCCAGCTGGTCGTGGCGCCAAAGAAGTCCGACGAGTGATTTCCAACAACACAAACAACACAACAAAACAAAGGAGAGTAAAACATGGATAGAAAACTGATGCTGATGGCCATTGGCTCGATAGCGTTTGGACTCGTATTTTCGCCCATTTCCTCGCTTTACGCAAAAGGCGATGACGACGACGATGACTCCACCGATCTGACGTTTATGCTTGAAGATGGGTTCAGCGTAGATGACAGCGACGTCGAGCTGCAGACCGACCTCTATCCGGATGGCGCGTCCGTCCATTTCACCGGTAAGAAGCTCAAGACCGAGAAGGCGCTTTCCGTTAAGGTAAAGAAAGTCGACGGCGATTACGAGCTGGTGCTGAAGGACTCTGACTCCAGCTCCAATTATGCCGGCCTCAAGCTATCTTACAGCCGCAAGAAGGGCACAGTCAAGGGATCTTTCAAGGTGTATGGCATAAAGGAGTACGAGACGAAGAAAGGCAACATTAAGATGAAGCTCATGAAGTATTCCGTCAAGGTCAAAGGTAGCTTCGACGGCGAGTCCGGCTATGGCGAGGCCTCTTCCAAGAAACTTGGCACTTCTGATTTCACCCTGGAATGACGTTGCGGTTCGCACGGTTTATTTCCATCAATACGATTTATGGGAAAGGTGCCGAGCATGAATAAGCTGATGATGGTTCTTGTTGCATTGGCATGCGGAAGCGCTCTTGCCGACGCGCAGTTTTACGAGATTGATCTCAAGGTCAAGACCACGGTGACTGCGTCTGGAACGCCCAAGATGGTTGCCTGCGACCTGCGTACGGACCAGAGTACGCTGTACCGCAGGCAGGGTACGGTGAACATCAAGGGCGTGATCTGGGGTTGCGACTGCGATACGCTGATCAGGGGCGAGCGCTACACCAGCAGCACGAACGCATACGGCTATTTCTTCTGGAACGCGACAACGCAAAAGCCGTTGAACGTCCAGCTCAAGTGGCCTATCGCCAATCGTATCGACAAGAGCGCGAACAAGAGCGAGCTGACGTGGACGCTTGAGTCCGAGGACGGTTTGTTCTTTCTCGTGGGTTCAGGGTTCGGCAAGCTGCAGGACGATGTGCTGAAGGACAAGAATACGTGCACGCTTGTCTCCTCGATCCTGGCGCCGGCTTCCGGTAATCTCGCCGGTTGGATGCTGCCGGGTGCGGTGGTGACCGTTAAGGCGACCAAGGGAACCTGCAATTGGTGCGAGAAGATCGAGGGCACCGAGGCTGTGACGAGCGTCGCGTCGGGCTGGCCGATTTGCCTTGAGTGCGGCAATTCTTGTTCGATCAATCAGGCGTCCTCTGCGTATGGCACCTGGAAAATCAAGTACAACAAGAAGGTGTCCGCCAAGCTGCAGGGGGCGACAAAGGTCACGGAGGCCTATGCGTTCCCCTCATACGTCAAGGCCGTGATGGATTGAGTGTGTTTCGTATGAGACTTGACGCTTGGATAATCACGGCATTTGGCCGAAGCTATGATCTGAGGGTCATGGTCGGGCTCGTGCTGGTTGCGGTGATCCTGGGCGTGCTTAACAACATGCGGGTTTACGAAGAACAGCGTGTGCCTTGGCTTGGCTTCGATGCAGGCGAGGAGGCTGAATGAGTGCGAAGACCGTCGGCTGCTGGATCGCCGAGATGCTTTCACGCATCCTGCTGGCGGCGGTCTTCATCTATGCCTCTTGGTCTAAGATACAGGATCCCGCCCTGTTTATGGACGCGATTCGTAGCTACCAGCTGCATCTTCCTGAGTTGCTCGTCGCCTGGGTCGCAATTCTCCTTCCTCCGGCCGAAGCCGTGGTTGCATGTGCGCTTGTGGCAACGAAATGGGTGCGTGAGTCCGCCCTCCTCGTCTGCGCGATGCTGCTCGTGTTCCTGTTTGGACTGACGCAGGCGTGGATCCGCGGCCTCGAGATCTCGTGTGGGTGCTTTGGCCCGGAGGATGGTGCGGCCGCCCCTCTTTGGTTGGACATCTTGCGCGATCTGGCGCTGTTGGTTCCCTCTGTCTGGCTAACCATTCGGCCAAATCGCTGGCTTTTTGGTCGATGAGCGGACCGGTCAGTGTTGCCGATATTGCCCGGACGTTTCTCAATGCGGGCGGAAAGCGCCTAAGGCCACGGTTGTGCGCGGAGGTTTTTTGCGCGCTGTCTGGGCGTGACGAAAAGGCAATTGCGCCAATCCTGGAAGCCGTCGAGTGCTTCCACAAGGCGTCGCTCATTCATGACGACATCCAGGACGGGAGCGAGTCACGCTATGGACGGCCGGCTCTCTGGAAGTCCCATGGAGTACCGGTTGCGGTTGCCGTGGGCGACTGGTTGGTGGCATGTGGCTATGCCAGTGTGGCGGCATGTGGCCTAGCCAACGCCGCCGAGTTGCTGGCGGCCTGCACACGATCGCACCTCCGCCTCTGCGAGGGACAGGGCGACGAGCTGCTTGGATCGGCGGACTATCTTTCTATATGCGAGCGGAAGACGGGTGAGGCATTCGCCCTGGCAGCCGAACTGGGTGCACTGGCCGCCGGTGCCGATCCTGCGTCCTACCGTGCATGGGGGCTCGTCTATGGCACGCTGTTCCAGATCAACGACGATATTGCGGATGGTCGCGTCAAGCAGGGTCTGATGGCGCTTAAGGCGGATTACGAGGCTCGGCTCAAGGCTCTGCCTGTCGGCCCATTTCTCGGCTGAATAGGAGAGCCGTGCAAGCCGGAGGGAAGAAGCGTCGGTCTATGAATTTCAGCCCACTGGTTTCGGCCTCCTGGATAAACGCGTCTTCCGAGCAAGTCTCCTGCATGGATTCCCACAAGTGGGTGTAGGCGGATCGGCAATGGGGGGCGAACAACCAGGCCAGCATCCGTATCCACAGGCCGGTGAGTGCGCCAAGTATTCTGTATTTCGGGCGGAAGAACTCCAGTACCAGCAGCTTGCCGTCAGGACGAAGGACATGTGCGCATTCCTTGAGGACAGCTGCCTGATTTGGGAAGTTCCTGAATCCAAAGGCGCAGGCGACGAGATCTGCCGAGGCATCTTTGCAGGCGAGGGAAACGCGGAACGCCTGTGCGTCGGCCTCCGCGAACGTCACCCGGGGGCAGATGTTTCTGCTCTGTGCGATTTTCAGCATGGCGGGTGTAAAATCGATGCCAAGTACATGGGCTTCTTTGAAGCGTTCTGCCAGCAAGAATGCCAGATCTCCAGTGCCAGTTGCCAGATCTATGATGTGACTGTGGCGGTAGGGTGGAACAAGGAGGAGTGCTTTCTGGCGCCAGCGTCGGTCGAGCCCAAGCGAAAGCAGCCGATTCATTCGGTCGTAGATGCTGGCGATGTCTGTAAAATGACGTTGTATCATCGCATGTAGCAGGCAAGGGCAAGGAGCAGTCCGAAAATCAGGTGAATTCCAGCGGAGTCCCGTTCCAGCCTCCTCCATGTCGGCCCCTGGGGATTGGCGCGGTAGACACGGGTGGCTCTGGCCAGCGTCGCCAGCGACAGCGGCAGGGATAGCAGGGGAAGAGGTGGGAGGTATAGGCAGATGGCATAGGGCAGGAGGTGTCCCATCCAGTAATAGGCGAGCGCATTCCTGAAGCCCAGTAGCGTGGCGAAAGTCTGGATGCCCGCGGCTGCATCCGTAGGCATGTCTCGCATGTCGTTGCCGTGCATGATTATGCCGACAAGAAGCGCGATTGGAATGGATGGCGCAAGGTCTGGGATTCTATCAGGTTGCAAAAGCAGGGCAGCTGCGGCGTATTCAAGAGGCCCCATCAGCAAAGACACGAAGGGGACGCCCAGCCCCTTGTATTTGAAGCGGATGCCGGTGGTATAGTTGGTCGCGCCAGCTAGACCGATGAAGCCGATGGCCAGGAGCGGAAGGTGTACATGCAGGCCGTCCTTGCCAAGGTGGATGATTAGAGCGACTCCAAGGGCAGATCCAGCCAATGCACACGACAGGGCGAGTACCAACAGGGAGCGGAGGGATATGAGCCCCAGGTGGACTTGAGGCGTCGTGCGAAGTGCTCCAGAGACGTTGTCGACGCCGCTTCGTTCGTCGCCCCAGGTGTTGAGAAGGTTGACCGTGACCTGGAAAAGCAGTCCGGCAACCAGCCCGAGCCCCCAGCGCAGCCAGTCGGAATTCTCTACGGCAGAACAGCTTCCTGCAGCTACAAGGAACGGGATGAGCGTTGCCGTATAGCTCCAGGGACGCAGAAGTAGGATCCAGTCTTTTGCATTCATTGGGCGAGGTCTCGCAGTAAATGGCCAAGCGAGATTTTACCATAAATGATATAATATGTGGGATGCGTATTGCCGTTTGTATAAAACAGGTCCCGGATACGACAAGCGTTCGGATTGATCCCGTTACCAACACACTTATGCGTGAAGGCGTTGTGTCCGTGACTAATCCGTTCGACCTGCAGGCATTGGAACAGGCTTTGGTTTTGAAGGATGCCTTGGCGGCGGAAGTCACGGTGATCTCGATGGGCCCTCCTCAGGCCGCAGAGGCGCTACGCGACTCCTTGGCTCGTGGAGCCGACCGCGCCTTTCTCGTATCCTCAAGAGCCTTTGGCGGGGCAGATACGCTGGCAACGGCCTATACCTTGGCACAGACACTGCGGATTGTGTATGGCAATGACGCGCTTCCGGAGCTCATGCTGTTTGGACAGCAGGCGGTTGATGGAGATACTGCGCAGGTCGGTCCTGGCGTCAGCGCCTGTCTGGATGTCCCGTTGGTAACGTATGTTCGTCGGCTGGAGATTCTGCCGGACGGTTCGGGCTTTCGGGCAAGAACGTCCTTTGACGACGGCGAGCGCATGGTTGAGGGGAGGTTTCCCGTAGTCATGACTGTCGGGAAGGATGCCGCCCAGGCGCGTTTTGCCAGTCTTTTCGGCACAATGTCGGCGAGAACTGTTGAGATTCCGGTGCTAGACGAGACGGCGATCCATGCGGAAGCTGCGCGGCTTGGCCTTAATGGCTCGCCAACGAAGGTCATGGCCATCGCTTCTCCTCCTGTGAAGACGCGAGGGAAGGTGTTGCCGTGGGATGGAGACGCACGGGAACTTGTCTGCTCCATCCGTGCAGCGGTTGCGAGAAAGGGGCAGTCGTGAGTGCTTCCGCCGATATCTGGGTGTTCGCCGAGCTTGCTGGTGGAAAGATTGCGGACGTCGTCTTCGAGTTGCTTGGCAAAGGCTGTGCGCTAAAGGCCGACCGCGGCGCCGGTTCTCGCCTGTGCGCCGTAGTGCTGGGGTGTGGGATAGATGCGACGCTAACAGATCCCCTCTTGTCTGCAGGGGCAGATGTCGTTTATGTCGTGGATGATCGTGTGCTGGCCGATTACGAGCCAGTTGTCTATTCCGAAGCCCTCACGCAACTCATCCGGAAGTATGGTCCTGAGGTGCTCCTGGCGGGGGCGACTGCCATTGGGCGGGCTTTTCTGGCGCGTGTTGCGGCGAACTGTGGAACTGGATTGACCGCGGACTGCACAGGCCTGGAGATGGCCGTTTCGGCTCGTTCGGGAACGGATGGCCGTCCGCTTCTGTATCAGACGCGACCAGCTTTTGGCGGCAACATCCTTGCGACTATCTTGACTCCAGAAACGCGCCCGCAGATGGCAACGGTGCGCCCAGGGGTCTTTAGGCGATGCCTGGTGCGTCGTCAAGGCAAATTTGCAGGTACGATCGTTCGGGAGCGACTGAATTTGGCGGAACCTCCGACACGGATTGTTGAGCGCGTCCAGAGAGCCGAAGGTGTAGACTTGGGCAGGGCCGAGGTGATTGTAGCTGGCGGACGGGGGCTTAGGTGCGCGGAGAACTTCGGCTTGCTGCAACGACTGGCAGCGCGGCTGGGCGGCGAGGTAGCTGCATCCCGTGCGGCTGTGGACGCCGGATGGGTTCCTGCCGCGCGTCAGGTCGGCCAAACCGGGCGTACGGTTGCGCCACGGCTCTACCTCTGCTTCGGCATCTCTGGAGCCATCCAGCATTTGGAAGGCATTCGCGGCGCAGAGCATATCATCGCCGTGAACAGCGATCCTGACGCCCCGATCTTCAACGTGGCGGATTTGGGTATTGTGGGCGACGCCTTGGAGATTCTCCCGCGGCTTATCGAGGAGCTTGGCCATGATTGAGACGGATGTCCTGATCGTCGGTGCGGGGCCTGCCGGACTTGCGGCGGCCATAACCTTGCGCCGCCGCGGTTTTGCCGGGCGAGTCGTAGTGCTCGAGAAGAGCCGACGTATCGGCGACCATGTGCTGTCTGGCGCCGTTATTGATCCCTCTGGATTCAATGGCCTGTTGACGGACGAGGAGCTTCGGGGGCTTCCTGTTGGCGCCAGGGTTTCTCGTGAGAGTTTCCGGTTTTTGCTGGGGCGTCGTATTTCGGTAAGGATACCCTGGGTGCCGCCGATGATGCGGGCGAAAGGTTTTCCAGTTGGATCGCTTGCCGATGTCACGCGGTATCTCGCCAAGATTGCAGAACGACTGGGTGCCGAGATCTATACAGGTTTCGCCGTGACCGAGCTTGTCATGCACGATGGCGTTGTGGTTGGCGCACGGACTGGGACGAAGGGCATCGACGCGCAGGGACGTCATAAGTCCAATTATCTGGCTTCCGAGGAGATCAAGGCGAAGACGACGATTCTGGCGGAGGGTGGCGCTGGGATTCTGACGGATCGGCTCGTCGCCGACCTGGGGCTATGTGGACATCGCCCTCAGGCCTACGCGCTGGGCATTCGTGAGCTGATCGAGCTTCCGCATCCAGTCGAAGGTTCCGCCGGAACGATCATGCACACATTTGGCTATCCCGTCGACGCGCGAACCTATGGCGGAGGCTTTGTCTATCACGTCAGCGACCGCAGGGTGGCGGTAGGATATGCTATCGGACTCGACTACCATGATGCCACGCTTGATCCGCACGAGTTGTTCCGGCGCTACAAGGCGACTTCAGCCGTGGCTGCGCATGTATCGGGCGGACGCGTGGTCGCCTATGGTGCAAAGCTGATACCCGAAGGTGGCTTTTATGCAATGCCACGGCCCTATGCGCCCGGCGTGCTCATCGTTGGCGACGGGGCAGGTCTTCTCGATGGCCTGCGCATAAAGGGCGTTCATCTTGCGCTGCAGAGCGGCGTGGCTGCTGCACAGGCGATTCTTGTCGGTGGGGCAGATGTCGGGGCGCGCTATCAGGAGCTGCTACAGCAGACGCCGGGCTATTCCGAGGTTCGCCGCGTGCGGAACGTGCATGGAGGCTTCACGTATCATGCGATTGCTGGAGTCTTGATGTCGGGCTTAGCTTGGGCGACCTTTGGGCGACTCCCCTGGTGGATGGTTGGAAAGAACCGCCGTGATGCGGAGACCTTGCGCCCGTGCAGGTGCCGCGACTCCTCTGCATCCGCCTTGCCAGCGTCGGCGCTGTCCCCTGATCGGTTGACGGATGTATATCTAAGCGGAACGCGGCACGAGGAGAATCAGCCCTGCCATCTGCATGTCCTGGACAGCAGTTTGTGTGCTGCGTGTGCGGAGAAGTACGACAGCCCCTGCACGCGTTTCTGCCCTGCGGAGGTCTATCGACGGGAGTCAGGCGCTTTGTCGCTGGACTTCTCGAATTGTCTGCACTGCAAGACCTGTAGCGACAAGTGCCCATGCGGCAACATTAGGTGGACGTTCCCTGAAGGCGGGGATGGCCCGCGCTACACATGACCCGTCCCCTGTGCGTGCTATGGTTTAGAGGACGCTGCAGCTTCCGCAAGGCATGAGCCCAATCGGCCAGCTGCCTACGTTCTGGATGACCAACGTGCCGTAGCCGGAGCCGCCCATCGTCGTGCCGTAGAATTTCGCACGAACTTTGCGAGGTCGGTTTGGATCGCCGGTAAGGAATGTGAGCGAGCCATTCATCTCTCCGGTCTTGGCGTTGTGCTTGGCGGTGAAGCATGTTAGCGCCGACCCGGTCCACTTGGTGCCGGAAATCTTCACAATGTCAAGGGTTGGGTCGCCGATGATCTTTTGGCCTTTGATAGTCGTTTCCTCGTCGATGTTGCCGAGGACGAGGTCGACTTCGTCTGGCAGTTTGCCGTATCCTGGGGAAAGGGTGTTTGTAACCTTGATTGCCGTGGAGAAGTTGCCGTTTTTGCCGACGGCGACCCATTTGGATTCGTCGGCGATGCTGAACAGCCGCCCGTCTTTGAACCACAAGACGAAGCCTATGCCGCCGCGCTTGCTGTACAGGTTGGCGCGTATCGGTACGCAATAGAGCGAATTCTCGCCGGCGATGACCTGTGCCTTGGCGGAAGCCCTTGTGCCGTCGCCGAGCGTACCCTTGACCTTGACGCTGCCGTTCGCCTTCACGGTCACGCCGAGCGTTCCATAGCCGCCGGCAAATGGCGAGACTGTCGAGTCGACAGATTTCAGGACGAGGTTCCAGGTTCCCTCGGGGGATTTTGCAGCGAGCTCTTTCGCCGCTGCATCCTTGGACTTGAAGACGTTCTTTCCGCCATTGACCGTGTACGTGGTGGAATCGCCGATGGTAATGGCACCGATCAGGTTTTCCTTGCCGAATTTTATCGACGCCGTCATCTCGCCGTGCTTGAATACGACAGGCGCATCGAACGAGTCGACCTCGCGGCTTGCAAAAAAGGTCTTGCGCCCACCCAGAATTACCGAGCCAGACGCCTTGGTCTTGCTCGTGCCAACTCTCTGACGTGCGACCTTGAAGTCAATCACGCCGACCGTGCCGCCGCTTTCGTCCGTAACCCAGCCATTGTATTGGTTGGCAGCGGTGGTGTCCGGAGCGGCGTTGGCAGGTACTGTACAAAGTTCGCACTTGCCGTTAAGGATCTTCTCTATCGACTGGATTTCGAACTCCTGCGCCTCTGACTCGGTGACCAGCGTTTTGCTATACCACGGGAAATCGACTCGGCCCAGCTCCGTGCCGTCGGGGCCGATTACGACGATGCATGCATAGGCAATGCGGCCGTAGGTGATTTCGCCCGTGCCGTTCCAGGTCTTCATCGTAAACTTCTCTGCATCAGGCAGCGCCATCTCGCCTTGGTAGCGATATTCCTTTTCAACATTTTGCAGGCCTTCTTCGGCAGTGATGCCATTTTCGGCAAGATAATCGGGATCCATCAGCCAACACTTGAAACCCCAGCCTGCGGACGCGGTGGGATAGTAGCTCTTCCACTTCTGCTCTTCGGGCACGGCGTATCGGTAGGAATAGTCAAGCTCGGCTAGGTAGAAACCTTTTTCCTGGACGTATTTGCTCCAAGCATCGCTTGTGAGCACTAATCTTTCAATCGTGTGGCAGTAGGGGCACCACCACGAGCCAGTGAACAGTACGAGTGTGCATTTTCCTTCGGTCTGCGCCTTTGCGAGTGCTGCTTCCCAGTCCAGTGTCCAGACCCCAGATTCCGCTCCTTTGAACTGTGGCTTGATGACAGGTTGGCTCACGTCGTATTCGAAAGCCTGCGCGGCCATACCAACGATCATTAATAGAGAAAACAGTGCTTTTCTCATGATTCTCAACTATTTTAGGCGAACAATAACTTATCGATGGCATTTTATGGGTACGATTCGCTCCACCGATGCTTGTGAAGCATTTTATCAAATGTCAGTTTGGAGTGTCAAATTGGATACTTAAGCCAAGAAAGTGCACGGACGTGTCACAGTGCGCTTTTTTTGGTATAATATATGCGCGATGACAATAAATCGGAGACTCTTGGTATGCCTTGTTGCTGTTGCCATAGTGGGGATGGCTACACTGATCGCGGTCATTTGCAGATGGTCTTTGTCGGACGATGGTAATGTGGCGGATTCTTACATTCGTGCCGAGCGTCGTTCTGGCGATGCGTCCGCTGCTGAAACCGTCATTGACAAGCGCTCGAAGGCCGGACGTAGCCGTCCGTCGGGCGCTAAGACTCGCGAGAAGCCAGTCCTTGCGGTGCTTGATGACGACGAGGGCGACGATCGCACTCCTGCGGAGCGTGACCTTGAGGAGCGCATAGAGAAGGCCCTCGAGGACGAAGACTTTGAGGCGGCCATAGCATGCGCCGGCGAGGCGCTCAAGTGCAAGGTAGGGGAGATACGGCAGAACATGGTAGATACGCTCGGCTGGTTTGGCGCCAAAGCGCTCCCAGAGTTGACACCGTTTCTTGCGGATGACGACAACGATGTCCGGGAAAGTGCAATGAGCGAGTGGACGATGGCGCTTGCGGACATAGAGGACGACGCCGAGCGGATCGGGGCTATTGAAAGCGCGATGGGCATACTCAACGACGAGGATTCGCTTGAGGAGCTTTCGAACGAATACATAGGCGTGGACGAGAAGCTTGCCGTGGAGTCCCTCGTGCGCATCATTGATGGTGGTGGTTCCAAGGAGGGTGTCGAGAAGGCCAAGGAGACGTACGAGTTCGTGACCGGCGACGAATGGGCGAGCACCGAGGAGGCCGCGCGCTGGATAGCCGAGGAATATGAGCCGTCGGAGGAGCCATAGAATTGTCAATAAGGAGGTTAAATACATGAAAAGGGAGGTTAAAC